>Ga0209225_1000625_pt1 | contig 39160 bp, 44 predicted proteins | sample WasSprMetagenome_FD_184732 | JGI IMG/M metagenome (GOLD analysis project Ga0209225, IMG submission 184732) | Sulfidic aquatic microbial communities from Washburn Spring, Yellowstone National Park, USA - WS (SPAdes) (version 3) | ecosystem: Environmental > Aquatic > Thermal springs > Hot (42-90C)... | reverse complement strand
CCTGCAATACTTAAAACTTTCCACTTGCTTACCTTCATACTACACCTCCTTTCTTTTTTTTCTTTTTAATTAAAAAACATTTTATACATCTTGCCTCTTTTGTCAAGTCTTATTTTCCTAAATTTTTAAAAAAATATTAATAAATTCCTTATCTTTTGTCAACCTCTATATTCCTTAAATATACTTAATTAAAAAGTATTTTTATGATTTTTATCGTCATTTTTAAAAATTTCTTTAATTTTTCAAAAAAATTTTATTTTTTTTTCATAGGTGCTAAAAGGCTCAAGACGAATTTTTTCACCAAAAAGAAAGATTTTATCTTTAAGAACGGCAACTACCCCAAAAAGCCCATTTAGTTTTTTTGCTTTATTTAGGATTTTTTTAAAGTCTTCAGAAGTTTTTAAAAGGTTCCCAAAGGCTGTTGCAAGGGCATCTGCAATAGCTGTATCTTTATGAATAACTGTTAGGGCATCTGCATTCCCAAAACTAAGGCTATGCCCAATTTTGGCGGAAGAAGTGCAAACTCCACAAGGCATAAGCTCTTTTTTTATGAGAAGGGCAATTTTTCCTGAAAAAGGAGAATCTCCTGCAAAAAGCAAAACCCTGGCATCTTTTTTTAAGGCTAAAAAGATATCTCCTCCGTTTTCAACTGCAACCTGAGAGGTTAAGCCTTTTTCAAGAAGGGCTCTTCCAACTTTTTCTGCAATTGCTCCAGCAACAGAAGCCATAGGACCAACTTGAGCAACCATTCCTGCTTTAAGCATGGTTCTTACTATTTCAGAGGCTTTAGGATCATAAGGAAGGGGTTCAAGACTTTTTAAAAAGAGAGGATTTTTTAATATGTATGCCTCAAGGGGAAGCCTAATACTTCTTACAAGGGATAAGGTTTCTAAGGTTAAGTCTTTTTCTGCAAGAACAAAAAGGTCCGTCTCCTTATAAACTACTCTAAAAGTTTTTAAAGAGGTTGAAGAAATGGTGCGATAAAAGGGAATATGAGAATACTTATTCATAACTTAAAACTTTTTCGTAAAAATCATCTCCATAAATTGAATTTATAACTATTGCAGGAAAGTTTTCAACCTTTATTCTAAAAAAGGCTTCTGGACCAAGTTCTTCAAAGGCTATGGTTTCTACTTTTTTTATGAAGGAGTTTAAAAAAGCTCCTGCTCCTCCGAAGGTTGCAAGATAAACTGCTTTATATTTTTTTAAGAGTTCTTTTACCTCAGGAGATCTTTTTCCCTTTCCTATGGTTGCAGAGATTCCAAGCTTTAAGAAAAATTCCATATAGGGATCCATTCTTTTTGAGGTTGTGGGACCAGCTGAGCCTATAATTTTACCTGGGGGAGCTTTAGTTGGACCAACATAATAAATTGCCTGATTGGTGAAATCAAAGGAGAAAGAACCCTCTTTTATAGCAGAAATAATTTTTTTATGGGTGAAATCTCTTGCACAAAGAAGCCAGCCTGAAATTAAAAGAAAATCTCCTGCTTTTAAAGGCTCTAAAATTTCCCTTTTTTCAAGGGGAAAGATAAGTTTATGAGCTTTTTTTACAAACTCAGGATAATAAGAAAGCTTCATTTAGAGGCAGGTTGCAGTTAATTGGTCAACAAATTTCTTTTTATCCTTTTCGGTTTCTATTTTTAGAAGATCTGAAAGTTTAACCTGTTTGAGAAGGCATTCAATATACTGAGCTACCTTTTTCCAGATGGGATAAATCATACAATCTTCTATTTTTTCACAGCCTTCGGTTGGGTCAATACAAGAGGCAATGCAAACAGGACCTTCAAGGGGCTCAAGAATATCATAAAGGGAGATCTCTTCTGGAAGCCTTCTTAAAACATATCCACCCCCTGGACCTCGGGAAGATTTAATTAAGCGAGCCTGCCTTAAACGATTAAGTATTTGAGCAAGATATACTCGGGAAATCTCTTGATAATCAGAAATTTGATCTAAGGTAACTCCATTGGGATAGGCTTTTGCTATTTCATACATTGCTCTTACTGCATATCTTCCTTTGGTAGATAACTTAAACATTAATTTTCACCTCCCTTTAAAGGATTTAAAAAGAAAACTTTAATAATTAAGTTATAATATAAAATTTATAATATAAAATTAAAATATATCAAGATACTTTTTAAACTTTTATTGTTTTTAAATTTTATAAGTTTTTAAAAAACTTTATTTTTGACAAACCTTGATTGTATGATAAATTTTAAGCGATGCTTGACATAAGAATTATAAGAGAAAAGCCTGAATGGGTTAAAGAAAGACTTAGAACAAGAGGGGAAGATTATCCTATAGACGAGATATTAGAGCTTGATAAGAAAAGAAGAGAACTTATACAGAGGGTAGAAAATTTAAGGCATATAAGAAGGGAAGAATCAGAAAGGATTGGAAAACTTAAGAAAGAAGAAAAAGAAGAGGAAGTAAAGGCTCTTTCTGAAAAGGTAAAGGCTCTCGGAGAGGAGCTTAAAGGTTTAGAAGAGGAGCTCAAAAAGGTTGAAGAAGAGCTTGAATTTAAAATGAGCTTAATTCCTAATCTTCCTCATGAGAGTGTTCCTTTTGGAGTTGATGATACTAATAATGTGGTGGTTAAAAGATGGGGGGATATTCCTAAGTTTGATTTTGAGCCAAAACCTCATTGGGAAATTGGGGAAGCTCTTAAAATACTTGATTTTGAAAGAGCTGGAAAAATTACAGGAAGTAGATTTGTAGTTTATTGGAATGAAGGAGCTTTGCTTGAAAGGGCTTTAATAAATTTTATGCTTGATCTTCATTTGAAAAAACACGGATATAAAGAGGTGCTTCCTCCTTTTATAGTTAATGACAGGGCTCTTTTTGGGACAGGACAGCTTCCAAAATTTAAAATAGATCTTTTTAAGATTGAAGAATGGGATTATTATCTTGTTCCTACTGCTGAGGTTCCGGTAACTAATCTTCATCAAAATGAGATTTTGCCTGAAGAGGTTTTGCCTCTTTATTATGTAGCCTATACTCCTTGTTTTAGGTCTGAAGCAGGTTCTTATGGAAAGGATGTTAGAGGGATTATAAGACAGCATCAATTTAATAAGGTTGAGTTGGTAAAATTTACTACTCCCGAGACTTCTTATGAGGAATTAGAGAGCCTTCTTCTTGATGCAGAGGAGGTTTTGCAGTTGCTTGAACTTCCTTATAGAGTGGTTGTTCTTTGCACAGGGGATCTTGGATTTGCAGCAGCTAAAACCTATGATATAGAGGTTTGGGCACCTGGACAAAATCGCTTTATTGAAATATCTTCTTGTTCAAATTTTGAAGATTTTCAAGCAAGAAGGGCAAATATAAGATATAGACCAAAAGGAGGAGGAAAGCCAAGATTTGTACATACCCTTAATGGTTCTGGACTTGCTGTGGGGAGAACTGTTATGGCAATTTTAGAAAATTATCAGCAAGAAGATGGCTCAGTTGTTATTCCCAAGGTTCTTCGCCCTTATATGGGAGGTCTTGAAATTATTAAAAGGAAAAAATAAGATTAAAACACTCCCTTGAGGGGCAATATCCTTCTAACAGGGCAGACTCTATACTTTTAAAGTATACTTTTCTTTTTATTTTTTTAGCTTCTGGGCAGTCGGGATGATGAAATCTTTTTGAATTTTTATTTCCAATATAGATAATATTTTTGGGCTCACGATTTAAGAGGGAAAAGATACCTTTTCTTTTTTTAATAGCCTCCCTTTGTAAAGGAAGATATTTTTCATAATATTTAGCACTCCCTTCATAATAACAAACAAAGGCAAGTCCCTCTCCTACAAGAATTTCTGAGACTGAAGTTCCGTTTTCAAAATAAAGTTCCCCAAGAAGTCTTCCATATTTATCTCTTTTTCTTAAAGCAAGCTCAAGATAAAAGGTTTTTCCTTCTGTGAGTGCTTTATTTAAATTATAGGCAGAAAGAGCAAATGGTTGGGGAATACCTTCTTGAGTATGAATTTCGGTAGTATCTATTCCGGCATATCTTAATTTTTCTCCGTTTTCAAGAATAACAGTATCTCCATCTATAGCTTTTTCAACTCTTACTTTAAGGAGATGGTCTTTTTTTAGAGGTTGAGTACTTTTTTGACAGCTTAGAGTTATAAAAATAAGGAAAATTAAAAGAATAGAAAAAAGCTTTTTAAGTTTCATTTTAGCTTTTAAAATTAGTTAAAAGTGGGAGTAGGCTTTGCGGAGTTCAAGAAACTTTTTGCGATCAAAAAAGCTTTCCTTTCTTTCTAAAAGGAGTTTTCCAATATACTCAGAGAGTTTTAAAAGGTTTTTAGCGGATTCTTGAGTTATACCCTTTTTATATTCTTCCCAATTTTGATTTATCTCTTCATAAAGATTTAAAGCTAAATCAAGTTCGTTTTTCTTTATGGCAACTTCTATTTTTATGAGGGCTTCTTTTAGATTATATTTTTGCATTTAAATTAGTTTTTATATCTTCCCAGGCTTTTTTTAGGGTTTCAAGAGTTTCTATGCTTTTGGTTATAATCTCAATATTATCTTCAAGATTTGCTTTAACAAGCTCACTTATAAGTATATCATAAATTAGGTTTAAGTTTTTAGCAATCTCTCCTCCTTTTTCTATATTTAGGGAGCCTTGTAAATAGGCAATTATTTCTGTTGCTTTTCCAAGGTTTTCTGCTTTTTTCTTTACATTTTCAGGATTTTTAAGCCCTTCTTCTATGGCTTTTTTAGCTATTTTTAAACAAGATATAGCCTTATTATAAAGCATAATTACATGATCAAGAGGATGGGCATTTTTAACCTGGTTTTCAAGATAGCTCTGAAGATACATAAAAGCAACCTCCCACTTTTAGTGATTAATCTTTTAATATTTCAGAAATAGGTTTGGCAAGGCTTTCAAGTCTTTGCCTTAGTTGTTCATTATTATACATAAGGGTTTCTATTTTACTAAATTCAAGTCTTAGTTTTTCTTCCTCTTTTTTTAGAATCTTTTGAAGGGTTTCTATTTTTTGATTAATGCTTTCTATTTGGCGATCTTGAATAGATTTATAACTATTTATAACGCTTATTAAATCCTCTAAGGCTGAAGAAAGATTGTTTTTTACTTGATTAATTGCAGACTGAAGGGTGTTAGGATTTTCTTTTATAAGGGTGTTTAAAGTGTCTGTATTTAGGGAGTATTTTCCATTATCATCTAAGTTAATTATGCCAAGGTTTATAAGAGGCTTCATAAGAGAAAAAATTTGAGGTTTAATCTGGGTAACTACTGCATTTCCTTGAAAAATTCCTCCCTTAGCAGTTTGAGAATTAATAAGATCTATGAGGCTATTTATCTTTTCTATAAGACTACTTAAATTTGAAGAAACTTGAGAATAGTCATCTTCTACAGAAAGATAGGTTGAGCCTTCTTTATAAACTGTAAGAGTAAGCCCTGAGATGATGTTATTAAAGGTATTTGAGGGGCTGGTAAAGGTATTTGAGCCTATTTTTATTTCTGCATTTTGAGCATTCTGTAAAGTTTCAAGACTTCCGAGCTGAGTAGGAAGATTTCCTGAGCTTATTTCTATTACTGAGCTATCAATGGTAGTTTCTTTTGTAGAATTAGCTACATCTTTTTCAGAAAGCATAAGTTTATAAGAGGTGCCATCAAAAAGAATGGATGCCTCTATTTTATCTTGAGCTGAATTTATAGCATTGACAAGATCTTTTAAAGTGCCACCTGAAAAATTGATTTCTTTTTCTTCATAAGTTGTATTTGAGATCCAATATCTTAAAGTAAAAGTTGTAGCACTAAGGGTTGAATTTAAATCATTTACCCCTCCTTGAGAAACTCTAATTTCTTCTTGAGAAAGCTTAGAAACAGTTAAATCTCTTATATTAAGGTTAGGGGTGTCGCTTTGAGCTGTTGCTGAAAGAATATTTGGATCTCCTATAGTAACTTTTTTTCCTTTAAAAAGATTGCTTACATTTATGGTTCCTACAAAATTATTAAGTTCATTTAGGGCTCCTAAAAGATTACTTAAGGAACTTGCCTGGGCTTGAAGGGTTGCTCTTTTATTTTGCAGCTTTTGAATATCGCGAGCCTTTGCTTGAAGAAGCCCTTGGACAATTGAATCTATATCAAGAAGACCTGTGATGTTGCTCATATGAACATCAGCCATGATTTATACCTCCGCTTTTAGTAAAAGACCTCTTAAATATTTTTTATCAATTTTTTGCGATTCCAAAAATTTTTCTATATTTTTTGCAATTCTCAAGATCTCTTCTAAAGGAATTTGTCTGATAACCTCGTTTGTTTCTTTGTTAATGATTTTAAAAATGGGAATGTTTAGCTCTTGGTCTATTTCAACTCTTAGCTCTTTGTTAAGAGGATTGAGAACTTCATTTATTTTTTCTAAATATTTATCAAAGTTTTTAAAAATTCTCTGAAATTCTCTTATGATTTCTTCTCTTTTTTTTATTAAATCTACATTAAAATTTGGATTTACAGAGGCTTTAACCCTATTTCCTTTTATGTCAATATTATTAAAGGTGTTGAAGTTTATAAATAGTCCTGGTCCTTTTATTTCCATTTTAAAAACCCTTTTTTATCATTTTTTATTATCGGATAATTTTTAAAAAACTTTAGAAGCGATTTTTAAAAATTTGCAAAATTGAAAATTTGATTAAAAATTAAAGTTTTAACCTTTTGTGAAGAAATAATTTTAATAGAGGGGTTAAAATGAAAAGAAAACATTTTATTAGGATATGGGATTTAAAAAAAGAAGAGGCTTTGGGACTTATTAATAGAGCTTTAGAGTTGAAAAGAAATAAAAATTGGGAAAGAAAATTTATAGGGAAAATACTGGGTTTAATTTTTGAAAAGCCCTCTACCAGAACAAGGATTTCTTTTGAGTCTGCGATGATTAAATGGGGAGGGAGTAGTATCTTTTTATCTTCTAAGGATTTACAACTTAGTAGAGGTGAACCTATAAAAGATACAGCAAGGGTTATCTCAAGATATATAGATATATTAGTTTTGAGAACTTATAAACAGGAAACCATAGAGGAGTTTGCTAAGTATTCTTCTATTCCTGTTATAAACGGGCTTTCTGATAGATTTCATCCCTGTCAGGTTTTATCAGATATAATGACTGTAATAGAAAAGGGAAAGGACCTTTATAGGGACAAGATTGTCTGGATAGGAGATGGAAATAATGTAGCACAGTCTTGGATTGAAGCAAGTGCACTTCTTGGTTTTAAATTAGTTTTGGCTTGTCCAAAGGGATTTGAACCAGAGGAGGAGCTATTAAAAGAGGCAAAAGAAATATATAAGGCTCAGATTGAAATAGTAGATAATCCAGAAGAAGCAATCAAAGGGGCTAAAGTTATTAATACTGATGTATGGATAAGTATGGGACAAGAAGAGGAAAGCGAAAAAAGAAGATTGGCTTTTAAAAACTTTCAAGTAAATAATGAACTTTTAAAACTTGCGGATCCTTCAGCAATAGTTCTTCATTGTTTGCCTGCTCATAGAGATGAAGAAATTACAGAAGAAGTTTTAGAGGGACATCAATCTGTAGTATGGGATCAAGCAGAAAATAAAATGTGGCTTCATATGGCACTTATTGAATTTTTATTAGAAAGTAATTATATTTATTAAATAAAAAATTTTAATTTTTAAGGGGATTTGGCTATGGATTCTGTTAAAAAAGATTTTTTTGTAAAAATTAGGTATCATTTAGAATTAAAAGAGGAGAAAGTTCCTTCTTGGTTTTCTCAACCTATAGAAGCAAGTTTTATTTTAGGAAGAGAAGCTATTCCTAAAGTTATAGAGGAGGCAGTGGTTGGGAAAAAAGAAGGAGATGAAGTTGAAGTGGTTATCCCTCCTGAGTCTGCTTATGGACCTTATCTTCCCTATTTAATAAAGGAAATTGATATAAATACACTTAAATATCCTGAAAAGATTAAGGTTGGAGAATGGTATGAAGAAATAAATAAATATGGTTCAAGGGTTTCTTTTAAAGTTTTAGAAATTAAGGGAGATAAAATTAAGGCTGATTTTAATCATCCTGCTGCTGGAAAAACTGTAATTATGAAAATTAAGATTTTAGAAGCAAGACCTGCTACTTCTTTTGAAATTTTATCTGCTGAATTTAGAGCCTATGGATGTGGCACCTGAAAATAATCTATTGGCCGATGGATTCGGCTAATCTTTAAATTTTTATGCCCTTTTTAGAAGTAAAAGACTTAGTTTTAGGATTAAAGAATAAATATCTTCCTTTGGTTGATAAAGTTAGTTTTTCTTTAGAAAAAAAAGAAATTCTTGGAATACTTGGGGAAAGCGGTTGTGGTAAATCTCTTACAGGATTTGCTCTTTTAAGACTTTTTCCACCTGGAATAACTCGGTATTCTGGAGAGGTAATTATAGATGGTATTTCTTTATATGATCTTCCTGAAGAGGAAGTTTTAAAACTAAGGGGTAGAAAGGTTGCTATTATTCTTCAAGATCCTTTAAGTTCCCTTAATCCTGTTCTTACCATCGGAGAGCAAATTGAGGAGGTTTTAAAGTATCATTTTAATTTAAGTAAAGAAGAAAGAAGGGAAAGGGCAATTAAGCTTTTAAAAGAAGTTGGTATGCCTGATCCTGAAATTAGGATAAAAAGTTATCCTCATCAGCTTTCAGGAGGCTTGAGACAAAGAGCTATGATTGCTATGGCTCTTGCAGGGGAACCTGAACTTTTAGTTGCTGATGAGCCAACTACTGCCCTTGATGTAACCTTACAGACACAAATTCTTGAGCTTCTTTATGAGTTAAATCAAAAAAAGAATTTATCCATAGTTTTTATAAGCCATGACCTTGGAATTATAAGATGGATTGCAAATAGGGTGTGTGTTTTTTACGCAGGAGAAATTGTAGAAACTGCACCTACGGAAGAGCTCTTTAATAATCCTTTACATCCCTATACCCAAACCCTTATTGAATCCTACCCAAAGGAAGGGAAAATTAAAAAAGTTTTAAAAGGCGGAGTGGTTAATTTAGCCGAAAAACCAAAAGGTTGTAGATATTTTGAAAGATGCGAAATTTCTTGTGAAGAGGGAAAAGAAAATCACCCAGAACTTATTTCTGTTAAAAAAGAGCATTGGGTGAGATGTTTTAAATATGGCTAAATCTGTGGTTGAAGTTAAAAATATCTGGAAAAGTTATGAAATTAAAAGATGGGGCTTTAAAAGGATTTCCTTTTATGCATTAATAGATGTTAGTCTTAGTGTTTTTGAGGGAGAAAGTGTAGGGATCTTAGGAGAAAGTGGTTGTGGAAAAACTACCTTAGGAAAAATTATTCTTGATCTTGAAAAGCCAGATAAAGGAGAAGTTTTATGGTTTGGGAAAAGTCTTAAGAATCTTACTAAAAAGGAATATAAAATTTTTAGACCAAAAATCCAAGCTGTTTTCCAAGATCCCTATTCTTCTTTAAATCCTAGATATAAAGTTTCTGATATTCTTTTAGAACCCTATCTTATAAATGTTGAAAAGGATAAAGAAAAGGGGCTTGAAAAGGCTAAAGAGGTTTTAAGTTTGGTAGGTCTAAGGGTTGAAGTTTTAGATAAATATCCTCATGCCTTAAGTGGTGGAGAAAGGCAAAGAGTAGCCTTGGCAAGAACTTTAATGGTTTCTCCTTCCTTAATTGTCCTTGATGAGCCAACTTCAGCCTTAGATACTACTTTAGCAGGTCAAATACTTGAACTTCTTAAGGAATTTAAAAGGAGTTTTAATCTAAGTTATATTTTAATAAGCCATTCTTTACCTGTAGTTCTTTATCTTTCTGATTGGATTATAGTAATGTATTTGGGAAGGGTTGTTGAAATTTGTAAAAAGGAAGTATTTTTTAAGACCTCACATCATCCTTATACTTTAATGCTCTTAAATGCATATCCAGATCCCTTTTCTCCAAAGGCTATCTTTTCAAAAAAAGTAAAGGGAGAAATTGCAAGCCCTCTTTTTAGACCAACTGGATGCGAATTTCATCCCAGATGTGAAGAAGCTGAAAAATTTTGCAAAGACTCTATTCCCCAATTAAGAAAAATAGGAGACTCTCAATATATAGCATGTTTTAAAAGATAAAAGGCATTCTTAAGTCATTAATCTAAAGTTAAAAATTAAAATGAAAGAAATTTAAAGAAATTTAGAGAAAGATTTAAAAAATTAAAGTTTGTAGATTTAAAATGCCCCAAGATAAATATTATCCCATAAATAAAGTCTAAGAATGAAAAAGCTTTTAAGAGGGTTTAATTTTAAGTGATTGATTTTCTGAAACTTTTAAAATTTAAATTTAAGTTTTTAAATCTGTCTTTAATCAGCTTTATTGGAGTTTGTATTAAAAAATTTTTAGAGTAACTTTAATTTTATCTACGGGTTTATCTATGAGTCCAAACTGGGAAAAGGTTAAAGGAAGATTTAAAGAGCTTTTGCCTGAAACGATTTTTAGAGTCTGGTTTTCCTCTCTAAATGGGGATATTTTAGAGGATAGTTTAATTATAGAGGTTCCTAATGAATTTACTAAAACTTGGCTACAAGAAAATTATAAAAATGTTATTAATCAAGTTTTGAGGGAATTTGGTCTTAAAGATATTAAATTTTTGGTGAGTGAAAAAAAGAGCCCAGAACAGTTAATTATTCCTTACAATCCGATTCAAGTTATTGGAAGAAGGCTTTCTCCTAAGTATACTTTTGAAGATTTTGTCGTAGGAAAATGTAATGAGTTTGCTTATAATGTTTGCTATCAGATAGCTGAAGAAAGACCTAAAGGTTATTTGGTTTATCTTTATGGTGATTTTGGATTAGGGAAAACTCACTTAACACAAGCTGTAGGAAATGGTTTAATTTCTAAGGGATTTGAAAGGATTTATTATTTAACTGCTCAAGATTTTCTTAATTATATGATGAAGTATTTGCGCTCTGGAATGGTTGAGAATTTTAAAGAAAAGATAAAAAATGGATGCGATATTCTTTTATTAGAGGAAATACACTTTTTATCTGGAAAGGAATATACTCAAAATGAACTTACCTTTCTTTTAGATTATCTTCTTGATCAAGGAAAAACAGTAGTTTTTACTTCTTTAAATCTTCCTCAGGAACTTCAAAAAATGGAAAATTCTTTAAGATCAAGACTTTCTTCTGGATTATTAATAAGGCTTAATAGTCCTGATTTTGCAACCAGAAAAAAAATTATAAGACATAAGGCAAAAAAACAGGGATACAATTTTCCTTATGAGGTAGTTGAATACTTAGCTCGTCAGATAAGAGGAGATGTGAGACAGCTTGAAAGTGCTGTGCTTGGTTTAATTGCCCGCTCAAGCTTACTTAAAGAACCTATCAATCTTTCCTTAGCAAAAGAATTAGTAGAAGAAATAGGAATAAAAGAAGGCTCTAATCAGGTAGAAATGATAATTGAAACGGTATGTAGATTTTTTGGGGTGCCAAGAGAGGATATTTTTTCTTCTTCCAGAAAAAAAGAATTAACCTTTGTAAGACAAGTAACTATTTATTTTTTAAGGATTTTATTAAACAAGTCTTTAAAGGAATTATCTAATCTTTTTAAAAGGGAACATTCTACAGTTATTTATAATCTTAAAACCTTTGAAAATAAATTAAAAAGGGATTTGGGTTTAAAAGTGAAGGTAGATTATCTCTTTAAGGAAATTTCAAAAGAGTTGTCTCAGGAAGAACTTGAAATAAAATATGAACTAAATGAATGAGCTTTTTCCTTCTAAATTTTTAAAAGCCTTAGAAAATCTTTTAGGAAAAGAAAGGTTCTTAAAAGAAAAAGAAGATCTTTTTAGTTATTCCTATGATTCTTCTTCTTTAATTAGACTGCCTTCTGCTGTTGTTTTACCAGAAAGGAAAGAGGAAGTAATTGAAATTTTAAGACTTGCTCAAGAATATAAAGTTCCTATTGTTCCAAGGGGAGCAGGAACTGCAACTACGGGAAGTCCTTTAGCGCATAAAGGGGGATTGGTAATTTGCTTTTCAAAGATGGATAGAATACTTGAATTCAATGAGGAAGAAAGGATTGTAAGAGTTGAGCCAGGGGTTTTAAATGGAGAGCTTAAAAAATTTTTAAAAAAATATGGCTTTTTTTATCCTCCAGATCCTTCAAGTTATGAATTTTCAACTATAGGAGGAAATGTAGCAACTGGTGCAGGAGGGCCAAGGGGATTAAAATATGGAACTACCAAAGATTATGTGCTTGCCTTAGAAGTAGTTCTTCCCGGGGGAAAGGTCTTAAAAACTGGTCCCTCAACTTTAAAATGCGTAGTTCCTTATAATTTAACTTCTCTTTTTGTTGGTTCTGAAGGAACCTTAGGAGTATTTACAGAAATTGTTTTAAAAGTAATTCCTCTTCCTCAAAAGCGAATTCTTTTTGTTTCAGCCCATAAAAGAGAAGAAGAACCTTTGGAGATAATTACAGAAATTCTTAAGAAAAAATTAACTCCTGCTTGTGCTGAATTTATTGATAAAACAACAATTTTAGCTCTTTCTAAAAGCAAAGGAGGATTACCAATTTTTGAAAATAAAAAATTTTCATCCCTTTTATATTTAGAACTTGATGGAGAGGAAGAAATTCTTGAAAAAGAAAAAGTTTTAATAGAAAGATTTTATAAAGATTTAGGAATCTCCTTTGAAAAGGCTGAAGATGAAGGTGATATTGAAAACCTCTGGGAATTAAGAAGAACTATTTCCCCTTCTTTGAAGGTTCTTGGTGAAAAAAGATTTGCTGAGGATGTGGTTGTACCAAGAAGATTTATGAAGGATCTTCTTTTTAAAATAAGAAAATTGGAAAAGGATTGGGGGCTTTATATCTGTTGTTTTGGTCATGCAGGGGATGGAAATTTTCATGTAAATATACTTTTTGATTCAGAAAATGAAGAATCTGCTATAAAGGTGAGAGAGAAAGTTTTAAAAGAGGTTATAGAGCTTTCTGGAACTATCTCAGGGGAGCATGGAATAGGTTATATAAAAAGAAGCTTTGTCAATTGGGAGCTTAGTCCTTTACAGATTGAAATAATGAAAAAACTCAAAAAAGTTTTTGATCCAGAGGGGATACTTAATCCACAAGTAAAAATTCCAGATTAATATAGCTTTAACTTATGACCCTTTATAATAAATTGAAAAGACTAATTGGAAGGGCTCTTTTTCGTTATGAAATGTTAAAAGATAAAGATTATGTAATTATAGCTCTTTCAGGGGGAGAAGATAGTTTAGTATTGGCTTATTTTTTAAAGGATTGGCAAAAGAAAATGAGAATTGATTGTAAATTTTTAGCTGTTCATTTAGATATGGGATTTCCAAAGGATGAAAATAAATATCAAGAGGGGGTAAAAGAACTTGAGGAATTTTGTAAATCCTTAGAGATTGATTTTTATTTTTCCAAAACTGATTGTGGAATTCAAGCTATAGAGGCTTTTGAAAAAGATATAAGTGCTCCTTGTTTTGTTTGCTCCTGGCATAGAAGAAAATATTTATTTAAATTAGCTCAAGAAAGGGGGGCTAATAAACTTGCCTTTGGGCATCATTTGGATGATGCAATTATAACTTTTTTTATAAACATGTTTTATCATGGAGAACTCTCTACTATTCTTCCTCTCCAAGAGATGTTTAAAGGGAAGCTTTATATTATAAGACCCTTAATTCTTGTGGAAAAGGATTTAATTTCTCGCTTTGTAAAGAAAATGAATTGGAAAGTGCTTGAAAATCCCTGTCCTTTTTCTAAGGAGACAAAAAGAAAAGAAATAGAAAATCTTTTAAATACTTGCATCTATCCTTTAAATCCAAAAATCAAAAGAAACATAGCTACTGCTATTTTTAATCCTAAAATCGAATATCTACCCCGCAAAGTCTGGTAACCAAATTAAAATAATTCTAAATTATTACACTTCCGAAGTGGTATAGGTTAGTGGGTTATTTGAAGAGGTTGTAGTAATAGAGGACGTTTTGGACATAGTTTTGAGTTTCTGAATAAGGAGGAATCCCTCTATAAAGTCTTACCTTTTCAGGTCCTGCATTATAAGCAGCAAGAGCAAGTTCTAAATCTCTAAATTCCTCAAGAAGTTTTTTTAAGTATAAAGCTCCACCTTTTAAGCTTTCTAAAGGATCAAAGGGATTATTTACTCCTACAAGTTCTGCAGTAGTAGGCATAAGCTGCATAAGACCAAGGGCACCTTTAGGAGAGACAGCCTTTGGATTGAAAGAAGATTCTACTTTTGCAATAGCTTTAAGTAAAGCAGGATCTAAAGAAAAGGCTTGAGCAATTTTATTAAACCATCCTTCATCTATATTGTAATAATTTGAAGAAAATCCCTTTTTAGAAATAAATTTTCTGGGTTCCTTTACATAAACTTGACAAATCTTTTCTGGAAAAATACCTTTAAAATTGGTAAAAATTACTTCTCCTGTTTGAGGATCTTCACATTTATAAATATCAGCATAAGCTTCAGAAAAACCAAAAAATAATAGAAAAATTAAAATCTTTAAAATTTTGCTCATTTGTCAAAAAATTATTATAAATTTTTTATTTTTGTCAAGGCTTATTTTACTATATTTAATTGACTTTTCGGCAAAAATTTATACAATATTAAATGTTAATGCTTAAAACCTATCTATATCCTATTCTTGTATTTATCACTTCCCTATTCATTGGTTTTATTGTTAGGCTAATTTTAAAAAATAAAATTTTCTATTTTAATCAGAAATTTAATTTGGGACTTTCCTTAAAAAATATAGTTTTTTTTTCAAATATTTGCTTTTTCTGGATTATCTTACTTGGTATTTACCTTTCTATTTCCTTAGCTGAAATTCCTACAAAATTTCAGCAAATAATTAGCTCTATAAATAAACTTTTAATCATCCTCTTTATAATTACCTTAGCTTGGATTTCTGTAAAGATTATTGTAAGTTTTCTTAATTTCTACATGAGAGAAAAAACTGAGCTTCCTCCGAGAGTTTCTATTATTGAGATAATTATAAAAATTGTAATCTTTTTTATAGGTTTTATTCTAATTTTAGATACTTTAAATATAAACATTACTCCTTTTATAACTTCTTTGGGGATTGCAGGTTTAGCAGTAGGATTGGCTTTACAGGATACTTTAAGCAACTTTTTTGCAGGACTTCATATTTTAATGACCAAACAAATAAAACCAGGAGATTATATTTCTATTGAGGGAGGATTTGAGGGATTTGTAGAAGATGTTACCTGGAGAAATACTACTATAAAAACAGTTTCTAATAACTTAATAATCATTCCTAATTCTAAAATTGCTTCTTCAATTGTAACCAATTACTTTCTTCCTGATAAAGATTTAGCTGTGCTTGTTCAGGTTGGAGTAAGCTATGATAGTGATTTAGAAAAGGTTGAAAAAATAACTCTTGAAGTGGCAAAAGAGGTAATGAAAGAGGTTCCGGGAGGGGTTCCTGATTTTGAACCTTTTATAAGGTATCATACCTTTGGAGATTTTAGTATTAATTTTACGGTGGTTTTAAGGGTTCAAAGTTATACAGATAGATATCCTGTAATTCACGAATTTGTGAAAAGACTTCATAAAAGATATAAAGAAGAGGGAATTGAAATCCCATTTCCTATAAGAACAGTTTATCTAAAACAATAATATTATGAAAATGAAAGATAAAGGTTTTACTCTAATTGAGTTTTTTATAGTTATAGGAATACTTGCTATTTTGGCAAGCATAGGTTTTCCTTCTATTCAAAAACTTTATAGGGTTTACAAATTTAATCAGTATGCCTTTGAACTTGAAAATGTGGTGAAATGGGCAAAGATTAAGGCTATGGAAAGAAGTTCAGGCATTTCTATTTGTATAAATGGAAATGAAATAAGAGTTTATGATGAAGAAACTAAAAGAAGTCCTTCCTGTTCTGGAAATTTGTTAAGAATTATGAAAATAAATGATACCTGGATTACCCCTCGTATCTCGGTCGCCTTAGGTAAATCTGGTCTTATGTTTGATCCAAGAGGATTAGCTATTTATGCTGGTAATGTTTGTATTACAGATAATGAGAGATACTTTAAAGTAGTATTACAAAGTGATAGAGGAGCTATAAAGATTGAGGGTGGAAGTGGGGGATGTTAAAAATTAAAGGATTTACTTTAATTGAGGCACTTATTGCTATATTAATTACTGCTATCTTAGCAGGAATTATTGCAGGATTCTTTACAAGCTTTGCTTTTAAAACTTCAGATAAAATAACTTTTTCCTGTTTAGTGGAGGGAGCTTCTTCTGGAATATCTGCTTGTAAAGGTGGAAAGAGTATAAATTCTATTGACTGCGGAGGTTATACAGTTCAAATAGAGGTAAATGGTAATTGTAATCCTCCCTCCGGAAACTGTTCAGAAATTACAGCAACTGCTAAGATGAAGGGATTAAGTTTTTCTTTAACTGATAAAGTTTGCAATTTTTAACTAAATTTAAAATGAGCTATTTTATTAAAAAACAAAAAGGCTTTACCATTATAGAAATTTTAGTAGTAATAGTTCTTTGTACGATCATTTTAATGGCTGCTTCCGGACTTTACCTTGCTTCTAGTAAAATTTTTAGGGAGACAAGACCTGTTTCTGATGTTCTTGAAGAAATGAGAAGTGCTATAGCAACCTTAGATTTTGTTTTTTCAAGGTGGGGGACTGGTGTTCCTTGTAAAAATAATAGTTGCAATATAGGAAATATTATAACAATTTGCGATGATTATCCTCCCTCAAATCCCCTTTGTATGAAATGCAATAGCGGAGATTTTAGTTCAGGATGTAATGATATAGAATTTTATGCAAACCTTGAAGGATATGGGTTTGTGGTTAGTGTTAATGAGAATCAGGCAAATCTTATAAGTTGTAGACTTTCTACAGATAGAAATGATAATTATTACTATATATGGGAAGGAGATAAATTAGTAAATTATAATGGTACAGGTAATCCCACTATATATCAACTTTCAGATTTAAATCCTAATAATCAAGATTGTGTTAATTTTACTGGAAGCTCTAATGCCCAGGTTAATACTTTAGTTATTGGAACTGTCAATTACACACTTCAACCAGGGGATATAATAACAAGAGTGCCTTATAGAGTAAGGCTGTATATAAGCTATGACTCTGATGATAAAGGATACTGGCTTTATATGAAAAAATTTGATATAGGAAGAGGAACAACTTATACAACAAAGCTTGGAAGAGTAAAAGATTCAGATTCTTTTAAAGTTTATAATGAGGGAAGAGCTATAAAAGCTGAAGTAGAATTTCAGAGCCAATCTGAACCAGAAAAAACTTTAAAAATAATAAGATACTTTTCCCGTTAACAAAGGATGTAACTATGGGTAAAAGAGAAAAAGGTTTTGCCTTAATGACTGTTTTAATTTTCTTTTTGGTTTTATTAATTTTAGGTGTAGGAGGGGCAATTATTACTCAAATGGGTTTTTTTTCAATAACTTCAGAGGTTAAATATGCCCGTGCAGAGAAAAATGCAAATATAGGCTTGATGGAAGCTTTAGAAAGTGAGGATTGTAGTAATGATACCTCCGAAGGTATTTTTGGCGGATATAGAGTGATTGCTACAAAAGACCAAGAACACAATTATTGTTTTGTTTGGTCAGAGGGAAGATATTGGGGGGCAAAGGTTGTAAAAACTTCTATTTTCCCTTTAAAAAGATGGGCTGCAGTTATATTTAGGAAGTTGGATGAATTAAAAGAAGAGAGAAATACTGCTATTGTGGGATATGACCCTGAAGGAAATAATAGTTGTAGTGATACTTCTTCGTGTACAGGACACGCACTTTTAGTAGGAAATCCGATTTATCCAAAAGAAAAAAAGGGTAAAAGGGGTAAACATACTACTTGGTATACCCAAATTGCCTGTTATAACGACTTAAAAAATCAGGGAGGTTTAATTTCTACAATTAATCCTTTTGTGTATGATGAGGATCTTCAAAACCTTGATTTAACTCCATGGCTTTTTAAGGTAGAAGATATTAAGACAGAAAATGGATCCAAGTTGTTTGAAAAGCTAAGTCAGTCCTTTCAAGTAAGCTTTAACAACGATGGAACACCTACGGGTTTAGTATATCCTGAAATTAATTTATCTGTAAATAGTTGCATTGCTGAAGGTATTACCATTACCTGTGGAGAAAGAGGAAATGCGGATATTTTTACCTGGAATTCAGAAAGAGGAGTTTATAGGTATAATAAAGATGGAAAAGATTACTCAAAAATAGACTTTGGAAATGCTCAAATAACTTTTAATAGCTTTTCAGGAGGAGGTTATATAGCAGGAAAAAACATAAATTTTAATAAAGATGCCAATGTTAATCCTGACTCACCTCTGGTTTTGGTTGCAAGAGAACGGATAACTCTTTCTAAAAACGACAATAATATAAATATTTTTAATACCTTTATGTTTTCCCAAGGTTATGAGATATATAGTAATTTTTCAATTATAAAAAATGGAATAATTTGTAGTGGAGGAGCTAAAGGTAAGCTCGATATAAATATAAAAGGTGGTCATAACACACAGCTTGGTACATATAGTGAGCCAATTCTTATAATATCCAATAACATAGAAGGAATTAACATAGAAGGAGCAGGACATGTTGATATTTGGGGAGTTATTTTTGTAACGGATACTAACAATAAGTTTAGTTTAGAGGAAAAGGGAGGATTTAGCATTCATGGGGTAATAATAAATAATTCCAACAGTCCTTCATCCCAAAACACTATTAATTTAAAAAGTAATTCTGATATCCGGTTTAATTTTAAGGTGTTAGAAAATCTTTATAAGAATTTAAGTCAATTTAATTTGCTTCGTAGTCCTATTTGTTACAATAAGAAAAATCTTTTTATTCTTACCACTATGAGAACTTATTAATAAGCAAAAAGATAAATAAGGCTTGCTAAGGCTAAAAAAGGACCAAAAGGGATTTCTGTTTTTAGATTTAGTTCCTTTGATATTCCTTTAAATTTATAAAAAAAATATACTCCTAAAAAGGCTAAAATTCCTGTAAAAGAGGCTAAAACCAAAATCCAGTAAAAACTTTTGTATCCTAAAAAAGCCCCTATACCTCCCATAAGCTTAAAATCTCCCATACCCAATCCATCTTTTTTAGAAAAATGATAATATAACTCATTTATTAAAAAAAGAAGTCCAATTCCAGAAAGGGTAGATAAAAGACTTTCTCCAAAATTAAGTAAAGAATTAAAGTTTATTAAAGAAAAAAGCAAACCTCCCAAAATAAGCCCAAAACTTAAAAAATCAGGAATTCCTTTTATCCTTAAATCTATAAAAGTAATTGGAATAAGAAAAATTACAAAAAAGGAAAAACAGAAAAAGGTGCCCCATCCATAGAGGGACTTAAATTTTAGGTAAACCAAAAGTAAAAAAACTGCAGTTAAAACTTCTATAAGAGGATAAATAATAGAAATGGGAGCTTTACAATAAGCACATTTTCCTTTTAAAATTAGATAGGATAAGAGAGGGATATTGTGATACCATTTGAGAGTTTTTCCACAATGGGGGCAAAAAGAAAATAAAGGCTTTTTAATAGATAAACCTTTGCTCCACCTATAAATTACTACATTTAAAAAGCTTCCTATGCAAAGACCAAAAACAAAAATAATAAATTTCATTTTAGATCTTTTAAGTTTATTCTTCTATTTTTTCTTCTGAGGGAATTTTTTCTGAAATTTCTTCTTTTTTCAGGTCTTCCAGAGCTTTTCGATAAGCTTTTTTAGCTTCTTCTACATAAAGAAGTGCTTTTAAATAATAGTTCCATACAGGACGCATATTTTGGTCTATATCAATTATTTCTATGCCAAGCCCGGGTTCTTCAGAAGTTCCATGATGAACAACCACTCCATAAATAGGCACGACCCCAATATCTGGAATTTCTACCTCAAAATAAATAAGCTTTTCGACGGGAATTTTTTTATCAGTTTTTATAAAACATCCTTTGTAAGAGATATTTGGAACTTCATAAAATTGATCTTCTTCCTCAGGGAAGAAGGCACGAAGCTTAGTTAAACATCTTGGATATCTTCTAAGGTCTATCATTGCTTAACTCCTTTAAAATTTTTGGTATAGTTTCTGCTACTTCTGTAGCAGTATAGCCAAAAGGTCCTAAATTTTTACTCAAATATCTTCCTGCGGATCCATGTAAATAAACTGCAAGAGAGGTTGCTATGAAAGGTTCATATTTTTGTGCTATAAAAGCTCCTATAAGACCTGATAAAATATCTCCTTGCCCTCCCTGAGAAAGACCAGGTTCATCTATAGAAGATATGCCACATCTTCCATCAGGAGAATATATAATACTATGAGGTCCTTTTAAAACTACTATAGAATCTGTTATCTCAGAAAGTTTTTGAGCTGAGCCTAAACGATCTTTTATAATTTCATCTTTGGAAATTTTTAAAAGTCTTACTGCTTCCCCAGGATGGGGGGTTAAAATTTTTGGTGCTTTATAATTTTTTAAAATTTCAGGATTTTCTGAAAGATGAGTTAAAGCATCAGCATCAATAACTAAGGGTATATTTAACTCAGATATTAATCCAAAAAAGAGTTTTTTAACTTCTTCACTTAATCCTAACCCAGGACCTATAACTAATACACTTTTATTTTTAGCTAATTCTAAGAGGTCTTTCAAATTTCCATAAGAAAGCTCACCTTTATCATTTTCTTCAAAGCCTGCAGTTAAAATTTCGGGAAATAGGGAACAATATATATTTTGGAGAGTTTTGGTAGAGGCAAGGGTTACAAGTCCTGCACCACCTTTTAAACTACCAAGGGCACAAAGAGCCCCTGCACCACTTTTACCTCTACTTCCTGCTAAAATAAGCACATGCCCAAAAGTCCCTTTATGGGTGTAACCTTTTCTTGGTTTTAAAACTTTTTTAGCCCAATTAAAATCTAAATATTCTCTTTGAGGAGCTTTTTCTTCAATAAATCTTTTTGGAAAACCGATAGGCACAATTTCAAGCTTTCCTGTATACTCTTTCCCAGGATAAAAAAAATGCCCTACCTTAGGAAGTTCAAAAGTTACTGTTAAATCAGCTTTTATTGCAGTTCCTAAGATTTGCCCAGTCTCGGAACATACTCCAGAAGGTATATCAACCGCTACTACTTTGGCTTCTTTTTTTATTTTATAAGCATTTATTTCTTCTATTATCTCCTTAAAAAATCCCTCTATTACTCTTTTAAGACCTGTGCCAAAAATAGCATCCACAATAATTTGAGGAGAAAAAAAATAAAGTAAATCTTTAAAAGCAAAAATATTTTCAGGTTTTTCCAAAGAAAAATTTAATTTTTCAAGAATCTTTAAATTGGTTAGGGCTTCTCCTTTATATTTTTCTTTATCGCTAAGTAAAACCACTTTTACTTCATAGTCTTTATCCCAAAGATAACGAGCGCAAACCATTCCATCTCCACCATTATTTCCCGGTCCACAAACAATTAAAACTTTTTTATATTTTTCTAAGGGAAAATATTTTAGAATATTTTCTGCTATTCCTAAACCAGCTCTTTCCATTAAAATCTCTGCAGGGATACCAAGAGAATTAATTACAAATTTATCAAGTTCTTTCATTTCAAAACCTGTAACTATTTTCACGATAGCCTTTATAATACTCGCTTTTATTTAAACTTTCCTAAAATTACCACTACACTAATAGTATATTCATTTTCATGAGATAGGGCAAGCAAAATTTTTTTGCCACCTCTTTTTTTAAATATTTCTTTGGCTTTTCCTTTGAGTTCTAAAAAGGGGGTTCCTTTCTCAAAGTCTCTTTTTAAAATTATTTCTTTAAAAGTAAAAGGACTATATCCACCTACAGCTTTAAAAAAAGCCTCTTTTGAGGCAAAAGAAGATGCGAGATGAAAGGCAGTATTTTTTCTTTTAAGAGAGTATTCTATTTCTTCTTCTGAAAATACTTTTTTTTGAAATCTTTCTCCGTATTGATTAAGTAATCTTTGAATCTTTGGAATATAAACTAAGTCGATCCCTATTCCTATGAGATCCATTTGTTTTTCGCAAGTTTTTCTATAAGATTAATTCTTCTTTCGTGTCTTCCTCCTTCAAAGGGGGTTTCTAAGAAGGTTTTGACAATTTCTATTGCCATAGCCTCACCTATGATTCTTCCTCCAAGAACAAGGATATTAGCGTTATTGTGAAGTCTTGCCATTTTAGCAGAAAAAGGTTCATGACAGAGAGCTGCTCTTATCCCGGGGAATCTATTTGCAAAAATGCTCATTCCAAGCCCTGTTCCACAAATAAGAATCCCGAAGTCAGCTTCTTTATTAAGAAATTTTTCCACAGCCTTTGCTCCATATTCAGGATAATCTACAGATTCAGGAGAAAAACAACCTACATCTATAACCTCACACTTTTCTTTTTTTAAAAACTCTTTTATTTTTTCTTTAAGGAAATAGCCTGCGTGATCTGAGGCTATTACTATTGATTTTCCCATTTTTTGAAAACCAAACAGGCATTATTCCCACCAAAACCAAAGGCATTAGAAAGGGCTATTTTTATATCTGCACGGCGAGCATAATTGGGGACATAATCAAGGTCACATTCTGGATCAGGATTTTCTAAATTTATAGTAGGAGGAACTATTCCTTCATAAAGAGCAAGAACAGTTATTACTGCTTCTAAACCACCTGCTCCTCCAAGTAAATGCCCAGTCATTGATTTAGTTGAAGAAACCATTAATTTATAGGCATGTTCCTTAAAAATACTCTTTATAGCCCTTGTCTCAGCTACATCATTGAGAGGGGTACTTGTTCCATGAGCATTTATATAATCTACTTGAGAAGGTTCAATACCTGCATCTTGAAGAGCTAATTCCATACATTTTGCAGCACCTTCACCATTGGGAGGTGGGGCTGTCATATGATAGGCATCTGAATTAAAACCATATCCAATTAATTCTGCATATATTTTAGCTCCTCTCTTTTGAGCATGTTCTAAATCTTCTAAAATCAATATTCCACATCCTTCTGCTACTACAAAACCATCTCTTTGAGCATCAAAGGGACGAGATGCCTTTTCAGGTTCTTCATTTCTTGTAGATAGAGCTTTCATAACTGAAAATCCAGCTACACAAAGGGGAGTTATTACACTTTCTGTTCCTCCACAAATCATCACTTTTGCTTTGCCTTCTCTTATTATTCTAAAAGCTTCTCCTATAGCATGATTTCCAGCTGCACAAGCAGTACATACTGCACTGTTGGGGCCTTTTGCTCCAAATAAAATAGCTACCTGACCAGCAGCCATATTAGGAATGATCATAGGTATAAAAAAGGGACTAACTCTTCTATAACCCTTTTCATCAAGAACTCTTGTATAATATTCAATAAGTCCAACTCCTCCCATTCCAACACCTATAATAACTCCAACCTCATCTCCAAGATCTTCTAAAGGTAGCCTTGCATCTTCTAATGCCATTCTTGTTCCTGCTATGGCATATTGAATAAAGGCATCAATACGGGAAACAAGCTTAGCAGGCATAAATTCTTCAGGCTTAAAATTCTTTACCTCTCCTGCAATTTGACTGGGAAAGGAAGAAGCATCAAACTTGGTAATTTTCCCTATTCCAGATTTACCAGCTTTAATATTTTCCCAAGTTTCTTCAACTCCTATTCCAAGGGGAGTTACTGCACCAAGCCCTGTTACAACTACCCTCTTTTTCACAACTTTACCTCTAAATTATTGTTCACCTGTTTTTGCTTTTATATATTCTATAACATCCTTAACAGTTCTTAACTTCTCTGCTTCTTCATCAGGAACTTCCATTCCAAAAGCCTCTTCCATAGCCATAACAAGTTCAACAAGATCAAGGGAGTCTGCTCCTAAATCATCTACAAATGATGCTTCAGGTTTAATCTGATCTTTTGAAAGGTTTAATTTTTGAGAAATAATCTCAATAACTTTTTCTTCTATAGACATAGATAACCTCCTTGCTAAAAATTTTTTCCTACTTTTTTACCAGATTTTCTTAAAAAAACAAGAGAAAAAACTAATAAATACCAAAAAAGATAATAAAATTCCTGCAACAAATATACCTTTCCTTAAAAGGGTTTGTAAAAATAAATAGGAAGTCAATAGGACAAAATACCAAATTAACCCTTTTAAAAAGGGAGTTATTACTTGAGAGGGTGTATAATTTTTTACAAAAACCATGGTTGGAAAAAACCCTAAAAAAAGAGGCAAAAAAATATAAATCACTTTTAAAAATATTTCTGCAACCTCTTCTTTATAAGGTCTTTTAACCATTTTTAAAAATTTATATCTTTCAAATAGCTCTTTTAGAGACAAAAATTTTAAAGGCTTTTCTACCATTACTAAAGTTTCTGGCTTTATAGAAAGATTAGTGGATAAATTTTTAAAAAACTCAGGAGAAAAGTTTTTATTTTCTTCTTGAGTAATAACCTCTTTTAGAAACCATTTTTCAGATTTATAAAATCCCTCCTTAGCCCATATAATTTTTTTTAGCTCTTCTTTATTTATGAAAACAAGAAGTATGTCTTGTAAATATTCACCTCTTGGTTCTAAAGGCTTAGCTATAAGATAAAAATCAGGACCCCTAATAAAAATTTGCTCGTTAAACACTAAATATTGTTCTCTTTTCTCAGCTATTCTATAGTCCCAAGTATAAAGACTAAAGAAGGCTGCTTTGGGAAAAAGTATGCTTATTGCTGATCCTAACAATAAAGAAAAAAGAAAAATTCCCTTCCCTATGAGAGTTATTAGTTCTTTTTTTGAAAATCCGAGAGATAAAAAACCAAGTAATTCCCCTGTTCTTGTTAACCAAAGAAATAAAATTATTCCTGATAATCCACAGGCAAAGGGAAAAAATTCATATAAATTGGCTAAGGATTTCCAAAAAATATAAGTCAAAAAAAGATAAAAGGGTTTTTTAAAAGCTAAAAATTCTCCTAATTTATCAAAAAAATCAACTAAAAAATAAAAGGAAGAAAAAATAAACAATAAAAGTAAATTTATCTTTATAAGGTCAGCTAAAAGGTATCTTTTATAAATCTTCATAAATATAATTCCCTTCTTCTTTTTAATCCCACATATTGAAAAATAAGTAAAATACTAATTAAAAAATAAAATATAACGAAACTCCACAAAGGAAAAATTTTCCCATTTTCCCCTAAGGAAGAAAAAAAATTATAAAAAATAAAAAATATCAGAAAGGCTGTAATTCCTATAAAAAAGAGCAAAAATCTATAAGAGGTTTTAAGATAAATACTAAGAAAAAAAGCTTGAAAAGCTAAAAATAAAACTGAGAGGGGAAAGAAAAATCTTTGATAATATTCATTAAAATATTTAAAATAGCTTGAAGTTCCTGGTTTAAGTTTTTCTATTTCCTCTTTTAATTCTGAAAAACTCTTTTCCCCTCTTTTGAAATAAAGCTTTTCTTCTTCAAAGGGTTTTGTATCTAACCTAAATTTATAATCTCCAAATTTTAAAACCTCTATATTATTTTGAGGATCTCTAAAGATCCCCCATCCTTTAATTAAAATAAATATGTTCTCTTTGGGAGAATAACTTCCTTCTTGAGCAATGAAAAAACCTTTTTTACCTTCTTTTTCTCTTTTTAGAAGAAATATATTCTTAAAATAATGGGCTTTATCTTTTAAATCTGATTTTCTCACATAAAGGGAATAATCTTTTCCTAAGGCTATAGGTCTTTTTTCGGGAAAAGATTTTTCTGCTTGAGCTTTAACAAGTTCTATCTGAATCTCCTTTACCCTTCTTTTAGACCAAGGAGAAAGAAAAAAATGGGCTAAAAAGGTTATTATTAAACTAATTAAAGAAAAAATAAGAAGGGGTTTTATAAAATCCTTTAGGGAAAAACCTAAAGAACAAAAGGCAAGTACTTCTTTTTCATATTTTAGCCTATGTATGGCAAAAAGAACCCCCATAAAGACTGACAAACTATAAATAAAGGATAGAAGCTGAAAAAAGATAAGAATAAAAAGTTGAAAAATGACTTTAAAAGGTGGATTTAAATTTAAAAAAGCTTGTAGTTTGATTGTTCCTTGAACAAGGGTTATAATAGCACTAAATATTATGAAAAAAGAAAAAGTATAAAAAGTATATTCTCTGAAATGATATTTCCAGAAAATTCTCATCTAAATAATTTTAAAAGCTTTTTGATAAATTTGAAGAAACCTTAATGAAAAAAATAAATTCAGGATTATACCTCCATGTGCCCTTTTGTTTAAAAAAGTGTCCCTATTGTGATTTTTATTCTATCGAGAAAAAGGTTACAAAATATTTAGAAAATAAATTTTTAAAAGCTTTAAAAGAAGAATTAAAACTTTTAAAAGTTTTTTTAGAAGAAAAATTTGAAATAAAGGCTCTTTCTTTTATTACCTTTTATGCAGGTGGTGGGACTCCTTCTCTCCTTTCCCCTTATTTTTATGAAGACTTTTTTAATTTTTTAACCAAGAATTTTAAATTTTTCCCCAAAGAATTAACCTTGGAAGCAAATCCTGAAACACTTACTTTAGAAAAGACAAAAGCTTTTTATGAAATAGGGTTTAATCGTATAAGCTTAGGAGTGCAAAGTTTTTCTTCAAGAGGTCTAAAATTTTTGGGAAGACTTCATACTTTAAAAAATATTTTTAAAGCCTTAGAGTTTATTAAAAAAAGCAGTTTTAAAAATTTTTCTTTAGATTTTATATTTGGATGGAAAGGACAAGGGGAAAAAATTCTTAAAAGGGAAATATTAAAAGCCTTAGAATTTAAACCTTCCCATTTGTCTTTTTACGAATTAACCTTAGAAAAGGGAACACCCTTTTATCAAATTTTTAAAGGAAAAAAATATTGGATAAAGGATGAAAAGTTAATGAATCTTTATAAAATAATTGAAGAAACCTTGAAAATAAATGGATATGAAAGATATGAAATTTCTAACTATGCCATACCTAATTATGAATGTAAGCACAATCTTCTTTATTGGAAACTTAAACCATACTTAGGATTGGGTCCATCTGCTACCTCGAGAATAGAAAATCTAAGGTGGGAAAATCCAAGAAATTTAAATTATTATTTAAATTCCCTTTTAAAAGAAAAAAAGCTTCCCTTAAAAATAATTGAAAATCTTAATTATTACGAGTTAGCAAAGGAATATATATTTATGGGATTAAGATTAAAAGAGGGTATAAGCTTGAAAGAATTAAAAAGAAAATATAATTATTATTTACCAAAAAATGCTTTAGATACTTTGATAAGAGAAAACTTAATAAAAAAAGAAAAAGACAGAATATTTTTAACCTTTAAAGGAAAACTTCTTCATAACCAGATAGTTTATTATTTATGGGAAAAGCTATGCAGTTAGCTCCTACTCCTTTTTTAGAGGGCTCTATAATTGTTTATCAGCCAAAAAAGGGGTTTAGATTTGGTATAGATTCTGTTTTATTAGCCCATTTTTTAAGTCTAAAACCAAAGAATTTAGTTTTAGAAGTCGGGGCAGGATCTGGTATTATTTCCCTTATTGCTTTAAAGAAATTTTCCCATGCAAAAATTTTTGCCTTAGAGCTTGAAACACTTTATATAGAATGCCTTAAAAAAAATATTCTTGAAAATAGATTTCAAGAAAGACTATTTGTAATTAAAGGAGATATTAGAAATCCACCTTTTAAACCCGGTATTTTTGATATAGTTTTTTCTAATCCTCCCTATTTTAAAAGTGAAGCTGGAAGAAAAAGTCCTTATGAAATTGAAAATATTACCAGAAGGGATATAGAGTGTGATCTTAGTGAATTTTTAAAAAAAGTAAGTTCTCTTTTAAAAAACAGAGGTAAATTTTATTTAGTTTTTACAGCTTTAAGACTTGCAGAATTAATATATCTCCTTAAAACCCATAAACTTGAACCAAAACTTTTAAGACTGGTTTATTCCTATCCTGGTTCAGAGGCAAAACTTGTTCTTTTATGTGCAGTTAAAAACGCTAAAGAAGAAATAAGGATTCTTCCACCTCTTTATATTTATAAATCACGTAAGGGTGATTATACCGAAGAGGTAAAAAATTTTTTGAAAAGAATTGAAAAGAATTGAAAAATATCTTACAATAGCTAAATATGAGGGAGGCTCTTTTATACGAACATCTGGAAGATAAAAAAGTAAAATGCAATTTATGCAATCATCATTGTATTATTTATCCCAATCATATAGGAATTTGCGGAGTTAGAAAAAATGAAGAAGGAATTCTTTTCTCCTTAGTTTATGGAAAGATAATTGCAGAACATTTAGATCCTATTGAAAAAAAACCCCTTTATCATTTTTTACCAGGCTCATGGAGTTATTCTATAGCAACCGTAGGTTGTAATTTTCGTTGCAGTTTTTGTCAAAATTTTGAAATTTCTCAATATCCTCATATTTATGGAGGCATTCCTGGAAAATTAACTTCACCAAAAGATATTGTAAAAATAGCTAAAGCACAAAGAGCAAAAAGTATTTCCTATACTTACACAGAACCTACTATTTTTTTTGAATTTGCCTATGATTGTGCCAAATTAGCAGAAAAGGAAGGATTAAAAAATGTTTTTGTTTCTAATGGTTATATGACAAAAGAAGCTATTGATTATATTAAACCCTATCTTCATGGAATAAATGTAGATTTAAAGGCTTTTAGAGATAAATTTTATAAAAAGTTTTGTAAGGCTAAACTACAGCCTGTTTTAGATAATTTAAAATATTTAAAGAGCCAAGGTATATGGGTAGAAATTACTACTCTTATTATTCCAGAAGAAAATGATGATCCAGCTGAATTAAAGGAGCTTGCAAATTTTATAAAAACTGAGCTCGGTCCTGATGTTCCCTGGCATATTTCTCGCTTTTTTCCCCATTATCAACTCTTAGATAAACCCTTTACTCCTGAAGAAACTTTATTAAAGGCTTATTATATTGGGAAAGAAGCTGGGCTTTATTATATTTACATAGGAAACGTTCCTGGAAATCAATATGAAAATACCTATTGCCCAAAGTGTAATCATTTGATTATTGAGAGATACGGTTTTAGAGTTTTAAAAATAGATTTTAAGCCTGATTTAACCTGTCCCAACTGCGGTTTCTTTATTAATGGAGTCTGGAGTTAAAGATTTTAAAATTTTTGCCCCCAGTTGTCCACAGGCAGCATCAATTCCAAGACCTTTACTTTTTCTTACAGTAGTTAATATTCCCTTTGAAAGAAGGTATTTTTGAAATTTTTCTACTACTTCTTGAGAGGGTCTTTCAAAAGGAATTTCAGGATGGGGGTTAAAAGGAATAAGATTTACTTTAAAAGGATATCCCTTTAGGAGATCTGCCAGCTTTTTTGCAGAGACCAAGCTATCATTTACATCTTTTATTATTACATACTCTATAGTGGTTCTGCTATTTTTAATACGAGGGAATTTTTTACAAGCTAAAATGAGCTCTTCAACAGAATATTTTTTAGCTATGGGAATAATTTTTTCCCTAATTTCATCTGTAGGAGCATGAAGAGAAAGTGCCAAGGCGGTAGGAAACTCCTTAGCCAGTATCTCCATTTCTTTTAAAAGCCCTACAGTTGAAACTGTAAGCCTTTTTCTGGAATAATTAAATCCTTTAGGATGAGCAAGTATTTTTAAAGCTTTTATAAGATTTTTTAAATTTAAAAGTGGTTCTCCCATTCCCATAAAAACTATATTTCTTAAAGGAAGTTTTTCTTCCTTTTCTTTTAAATATCTTCTTGCAATAACCACTTGAGAAAGTATTTCATAAACTTCTAAGTTTCTCTTAAAACCAAGTTTTCCTGTAACACAAAACTTACAACCTATGGGACATCCTACCTGGGTTGAGACACAAAGGGTATAATGATCTCTTTCTGGAATTATAACTGTCTCAATTAAATTATTATCTTTTAGTTTTAAAGCAAATTTAACTGTTCCATCTATGTCTTCTTCTTTACTAACTATTTCTGGAAGTTCAAGAGAAAAATTTTCGGAAAGCTTTGTTCTTAGGCTCTTAGGAAGATCTGTCATTTCCTCAAAGTTTATGGCATTTTTACAGGTAATCCAGTGAAAAATCTGCTCTCCTCTATAGGAAGTTTCTCCAATGATTTCCATTAAATTTTTTAATTCTTCCAATTGATAATTTCTTAAATTGGGTTTATCCATAATTTATTAAAGCTCTAAGGGTTTTACTAAATAAACTGTAGAGAGCTCACTTAATTCCTTTAAGGCTTCTGCTGTAGGAGGTTGATCTAAACTAAGAAGTATTACATTTGCTTTTCTCATGGGATCTTGTCCTACATGCATTCTTGAGATATTTAAATTGTGATTACCAAGAATGGTCCCTATCTTTCCTATAACCCCTGGTCTATCCTCATTAAAAATATAAAGCATATGTCCTTCTGGTAAAGCATCAAGTCTAAATCCATTAATTCTAACTATACGAGGTTCCTTTTTACCGAAGATAGTTCCTTCAACAACTGTATAACCTTGGGTATGTTTCACTTTAGCACTTATGAGAGAGGTAAAATCTTCTGAAATCTCTGTCTTAGATTCTATTATTTTTATATCCCTTTCCTTTGCTCTTATAAGGGCATTAACATAATTAATATCTTCTTTTAAAAATGGAGAAAGAAGCCCTTTAACAAAAGCAAGGGTTACAGGTTTAACGTCAAGTTGGGAAATTTCACCTTTGTAAGTAATTTCCACTTCTTGAATAGCTCCCTCTATAATTTGGGCAGCAAGTAAACCAATTTTTTCTGCAAGAGTTAGTATAGGTGTAATGATTTTTAAAATTTCTGGTGGTAAAGAAGGAACGTTTACTGCATTTCTTATTATTCCCTTGAAAAGATAGTCAACTAATTGTTTTGCTATTTCTATAGCAACTGTCTTTTGAGCTTCTATGGTTGAGGCTCCAAGATGAGGAGTTCCAATAAAATTTTCTAAAGAAAGTAAGGGGTGATTTGGATCTACTGGTTCTTTCTCAAAAACATCAAGAGCTGCTCCTGCAACCTTTCCTGAAACCATAGCCTTATAAAGTGCTTTCTCATCTATAATTCCTCCTCTTGCACAATTTATAATGTAAACTCCATCTTTCATCATAGAAAAGGCTCTTTCATCTATAAGATGATAGGTTTCTTTAGTTAGAGGTGTATGAATGGTTATAAAATCTGATCTTCTATATAATTCTTCCAAACTTACAAGTTCTACTCCTTTTTTCTCTGCTGTTTCTGGAGAAATATATGGGTCATAAGCTATAACTTTCATTTTCATTCCAAGGGCTCTATCTGCAACAATACTTCCTATTCTTCCCAAACCGATAATCCCTAAAACTTTATTATTAAGTTCCACCCCCATAAACTTCTTTTTTTCCCATTTTCCTTCTTTTAAATAAGATACAGCTTGAGGAACATTCCTTGCAATTGCGAAAAGCAAAGCTAAGGTGTGTTCTGCTGCAGATAGAGTATTTCCTCCTGGAACATTCATAACTACTATGCCTTTTTCGTTTGCAGCTTGTAAATCTACATTGTCAAGTCCTGTTCCCGCTCTTCCTATAACTTTTAAATTTTTTGCCCTTTCAATTACTTCTTTAGTAACCTTTGTTGCACTTCTTATAATGAGTGCATCAAATTGGGGAATTATTTCTAATAATTCTTCATAAGGAAGACCTGGCTTATAAACAACTTCTAAGCCCGCATTTTTTAAGATTTCTATTCCCTCTTCTGAAATAGGGTCTGAAATTAAAACTTTCATTTTTACTCTCCTCCTGCAATTTTTATAAATATTCCTCTTTTATATAATTTAAAAGTACTTCTTCAGCGGATTTTATTCCTTTACCGAAGGGGACTTTATATCCAAAAAGGTTCAATCCTATTTCCAAAGCTGAAAGAGCTATTAAAAGATCAAAGGGAGACTGGTTTCCCATATGAGTGATTCTTAAAATTTTCCCTTTAAGATGATCCTGCCCCCCTGCAAAAACAACTCCTAATTTGCTTCTTAAAAATTTTAAGAGTTCGCCTGTATTTAATCCGTTTGGAGCTTTAATAACTGTAAGAGATTCAGAAGGAACTTCAGGAAAAATTTCTAAATCAAGTGCTAATATAGCTTTTCTACAAGCAAGAGAAAGGACTTGATAATGTTTAAAAAGTCTTTCAAGCCCTATTTCCTTTATACGTTTAAGCATTTTTCTTAATCCCATAAGTAAACTCACAGCAGGAGTAAAGGCTGTGGTATTTTTTTCATAAGCCTTTTTTTCTTTTTGAAGATCAAAATAATATTTAGGAAGTTTTGATTTTTTAATTAAATCTTGAGCTTTATCTGAAAGGGCAATAAAAGACAATCCAGGAGGTAAGCTTAAAGCCTTTTGAGAACCTGTAATCACTACATCAAGCCCCCATTTATCCATTGGAAGGTCATATACTCCAAGAGCGGTGATAGCGTCAACTACGATTACTGCAGAAGTATCCCTAACAATTTCTGCAATTTCTTTAATAGGGTGTTTCACTCCGGTTGAGGTTTCACAAGCTTGGATTAAAACCCCTTTTATATCTTTTTTTGTTTTTAAAATCTTTTCTATCTCTTCAGGTCTTACAGCTTTTCCCCAAGGAACTTCTATAACTATTGGCTCTAAGCTATAGGTTTGAGAGAGTCCCAACCACCTTTGCCCAAATTTTCCGCCAACCACTACAATTACTTTATCTTGTGGGGAAAAGAGATTAACAATAGCTGATTCCATAGCACCTGTTCCTGAGGAGGCAAAAAAATAAACTTCCTTTTTGGTCTGAAAAAGATATTTCAGATCCTCTCTAATTTCTTTTAAAATATCTTCAAATTCTGGTAATCTATGATGAGTAATAGGTTGAGCCATAGATAAAAGTACTTCCTCCGCTATAGGAACTGGACCCGGAGTAAAAAGATACCTTTTGTTTAAAAATTCCACCTTAGCCTCCTTGGATAATTAAATTTCTATATCTAAAATTTCAAAATTTTTTATTCCTGAAGGAGTATTTACTTGAATCTCATTCCCTATCTCTTTTCCTATTAAAGACCTTGCCAAGGGAGAATATATGGAGATACTTCCATTTGCTGGATCTGCTTCGTAGGGACCAACAATTCTATAGGTAATTATTTCATCTGTATCTAAATTTAATAATTTTACTTTAACTCCAAACTGAATTTTATCAGGAACTTTAGTAAGAGCGGGAATTATTTCTGCCTTAGCTAAAATTCCTGATAATTCCTGTATTCTACCTTCTATATAGGCTTGTCTTTCCTTCGCTGCTTCATATTCAGCATTTTCTGAAATATCTCCATGAACCCTTGCTTCTTCTATAGCTTTTACTACATTTCTTCTTTCAACCTTAATAAGATATTCAAGCTCTTTTTTAATTTTTTCTATACCCTCAGGAGTAAAAGGTATTTTGTTCATAGGGAACTCCTTTTATATGTTTAAATTAATGTTTAAATGCTCTTTGTCCAGTAAACATCATAGCTATAGGAGGATTGTATTCGTTGCAGGCTTGAATTACTTCCCAATCTCTTATAGAACCTCCTGGTTGTAAAATAGCTGTAATACCATGTTTTGCTGCTACATCTACGGAATCTCTAAAAGGTAAAAATCCATCTGAAACCATAACTGCACCTATAAGCCCTGCCTTTTTTTCTTTAGTTTCCTCATCAATTTCCTCTTTTTGAATTTTAGGTCTTAGACCTTTTTCTATTTCTAATTCCAATTGTTTATAGGATATTTTATATTTTTCATAGCTGAGAAGATCAGCATATTTGGTATAAGCTTTAAAAATAGCTATTTCAGTGCAGCCAACTCTATCCTGTTCTCCTGTTCCTATACTTACTGTACATTCATTTTTAACAAATAATATTGAATTAGAAGTAACCCCCATCTCAACAGCCCACCCAAAAATCATATCCTTTATTTCTCTCTCATCAGGTTCTCTAAGACATTTATATTCTATTTCATCTTTTATAGCTACTGCAGGAAGCAAATCTTCCTTTTTTCTAATTCTATTTAATTGAGAAACCTGAACAATTATACCCCCATCAATAAGGCTTTTAAATTCAACCACTCTGTATTTGGCATATTCTTCTAACTTGTCCAGTTTTTTAATTTTAATAATTCTTAAGGACTTTCTTTTTTTTAAAATTTCTATGCTTCCTTCTTCATATTCAGGTGCAGCCAAAACTTCAAAATATTGTTCTGCTATAGCTGATGCACAAGCCTTATTAACAGGTCTATTTAGTGCTATTGCTCCACCAAAAGCAGCTATTCTATCTGCTTTATAAGCTTTTAAATAGGCTTCTTCTATTGTGGTTCCGTAAGCAACTCCGCAAGGATTGTTATGCTTAACAATTACACAAGCAGGCTTTTCAGTTAAATATCTTAAAATGTTAAGTGCATTATCTATATCAGTAAGATTAATTTTACTGGGATGTTTACCAAATTGAATAAAATCACTTTCTTTTAAACTGGAAATTAAACCAAGCCCGGGTTTAATAAATTCACATTCTCCTAAAACTAAATTACCTGCAACTAATTCATAGATAGCAGCTTCTTGATCCGGATTTTCTCCGTATCTTAAACCCTTTTTTTCCAACACACCAGGTTCTATTTCAACTTCCCATCTTTTCTTTTTATAAATAAGGGTTTGATCTCCAAAAGTAATCCTTAATTCTGAAGGAAAGGGATCCTCTATAATTGTTCTATACATTTTTTTAAGGTCTTCAACCATAAGTAAACCTCCTCTACTTTTCAAAATTCAATAGGCTTAACCTTTTTTAAGAAACAAAATATACTTTATCATATCTTCAGCAATCCTCCAACTTGCTCCAGGAGGACCAATCAATCTTTTTATAGCGGAAAGCTCTTTTTTAACCTCATTTCTTGCTTCTTCATTATCTATAAACTTATTTATTTTCTGAGTAATAGCTTTAATCTTATCTTTTTCCTTTATTACTTCTGGATATATTTCCTTTTGCAAAATTAAATTAGCAAGACTAATATAAGGAACTTTTACTAATTTTTTAGCAATAAAATACATCCAAGAAGGCAAAGAATAAGTAACTATAGCAGGAGTTTCAAGAAGAGCAGCTTCTAAGGTTATGGTTCCTGAAGCAAGAAGAGCTACGGTAGAATATTTTAAAATTTCATACTGAGTATTTTCTATAACTTTAAGTTGAGATCTTGCTCTATCCCATAAAAAAGAATTTTTAAGCCCAGGGGCTTTAACCATTATCCCCTGTATATGGGGATTTGATTTTTTTAGGTTTTCAAAAATTTTTAAAAACATAGGTATGTGACGAGTTATTTCTCTTTCTCTACTACCTGGGAAAAAACTTACTAAGGGTTTAGATTTATCAAATTGATATATTTCGTAAAAAAAATTTTCTGAGAGATTAGTTTTTATAAGGTCTAAAATAGGATGTCCCAAGTAAATAGTAGATATCCCATAAGAAGAAAAAAATTCTTTTTCGAAAGGAAGAACTACATATAATCTATCTACATATTTTCTTAAAATATGAACTCTCTTTTTATTCCAAGCCCATGCCTGAGGAGCTATATAATATATTACAGGATATCCTAATTTTTTAGCTAATTTGGCAATCTTTAAATTGAAACCTGGGAAATCTACTAATATTATTACATCTACCCTTCTTTTTCTTAAGAATTCTTCAATCTTTTTATAAACAAACCAATATTTTTTAAGTTCTGAAAAACTTGGTAATCCTACCAAAGCAAGTGATTCAGCAGGAAATAGTATCTCTATACTAAGACTTCTCATCTTAGGTCCACCTATTCCAACAAATTGAAAAGCTGAATTTAAATCCTTTATTCTTTTAATCAGTAAATATCCATAAATATCTCCAGAAATTTCACCTGTTATTATTAAAATCCGAGGAGAAGTTTGATAGATCATAGATATTTTTTAAAATTATTTTCTACTTGCTTTTTTATTTGAAAGGCAAGCTCAAGCGATTTTAAGGCAGATTCTCCTGTCACCTTAACTTTCTCTCCATTAATAATACATTTAATAAAGGATACAAGCTCCTCTTTTAAAGGGTCACTTTCTGGAAAAGATTTTCTATCTAATTTATATTCTCTTTTTTGAAGATCTACTCTAACCTCTAAATAGCTTTTTTCTATTGTATCAACTACATAATAGGCACCTTTTGAAAAAACTCTAAATTTTCTTTGTCTATTAAGAGAAATCCTACTTGCTGTAAAATTACAGGTAGTTCCATCTTCAAAAACTACCCTTGCATTTACAATATCTGGTAAGGGGGTAAAAAGTGGAGCACCTACAGCATGAATAAACTCAATTTTTTTATAGTCTTTTAAAAGTAAGGTAAGGTCAAGATCGTGTATCATAAGGTCTAAAATTACGTCTATATCAAGATTTCTTTCTGTAAAAGAGGACAATCTATGAGCCTCTATAAAAAGAGGATCCCTTACATTTTGCAAAAGTTTTTTTACTGGTTCTTGAAATCTTTCAATATAACCAATTTGAAAGGGAAGATTTTTTTTGATTGAAATCTCCACAAGCTCTTCTGCTAAACTTAATTCATGAGCAAGAGGTTTTTCTAAAAATACAGCCTTTCCTGCAAATAAAAAATCTTTAGCAATTTCATAATGGGTAATGGTTGGAGTTGCTATGCTTACTGCATCAACTAAGGGAATAACCTCTTTATAGTTAGTAAAAGTTTTTATGGAGTGTCTTTTTTCTTCTAATAAATTGAGAGTTTCTTCAATTCTTTCTGGATTTATATCCACTATAGCTAAAAGCTCTGCTTCTGGAATTTCAGTAAATTTTTTAGCATGAAATCTACCTAAATGCCCTACCCCTATAACTGCTACTTTAATTTTATCCATTTCTATTCTTCTTTATTTTTATATCCTACTACGGAAATATTATTTTTATCAGCTAATTTGATAGCAGACTCTTTTTGTAAAAAAAATGTTTTCCCTGCCTCTAAAGCTAAAACCTTAGCTTGTGCTTTGATAAGTGTTTCTATAGTTTTTAATCCAACTACAGGTAAATCCATTCTTAAGTCCTGAATAGGTTTAGCTACCTTTATGACTACAGTATTTTTTCTAAGTTTACCAGCTCTTAAAATTGTTGCATCTGTTCCTTCCATAGCTTCTATAGCAACTGTCATCTTATTTTTTACTACCACACACTGTCCTATATCTAAAGCTCCAATTATTTTAGCAATTTTGAATCCATATTCTATATCTTCCCATTCTTCTTTTGTAGGAGCTCTTTTAGTAAATATTCCTTCAGTAATTAAAAACTCTTGTAAAAATTCTGAGGGACCCTTTATTATAAATCCTTCATTTTCTAATTCTTCTATAACTCCCTTTAAAATTGAATTATCTTCTTTAATTTTAAGCTTTCTCCATAAAGCTAAAGCCTTAAAATCTGGGATACCAACCTTTAAAGCATGACTTTTATCTATTTTTCCTAAAAAAACAAGCTTTTTGATCTTATTTTCTTTAAAAATTTCAATAAGTTTTCCAAATTGACCAATGGAAATCTTAAAAACCTTAGAAGTAAACTTTTTTAGCTTTTCCTTTTGAGCATTGGAAAAACAAATAGCAACAATTTCATAATTCTTATCCTTTAAGCTACGGGCTAAAATAATAGGAAATTCACCTTCTCCTGCAATTAATCCTATTTTATTATCCTCTAACTCCATAACAAATAACTAAAATGCCTCTTCTCCTTCAAAGGGTTTCCTTCTCATTATACCCTGTTTTGAAGGTTTTTCTAAAAATAGGATAAGCTTTTCAATAACAGGATCCTCACCAAATATATCCCTTAATTCTGTAATTATTTCTTTAATGGTTGAAGGAGCATCTAAAAAATATCCAATTGCTTGTGAGATTTTTCGGATATCTTCTTTAGCAAAACCTGCTCTTCTTAATCCTACGAGATTTATCCCTTGTATCTTAGCAGGAATACCAAAAACTTTTACATAGGGAGGAACGTCTTTATCTACCCCGCTCATAGCACCAATAAAAGCAAAAGATCCTATTTTGCAAAACTGATGAACTGCTGAAAAACCCCCCATAACTACTTTTTCCTCTACTCTTACATGCCCTCCTAAGGTAGCATTATTTGCCATAATTACATGATCTCCTATTTTACAATCATGAGCCACATGAACATAGCTCATAAGTAAACAGTTATTTCCTATATAAGTAATCCCCTCATCAAAAGCAGTTCCTCTATGAATAGTTACAAATTCTCTAATTATATTATAATCACCTATTTCTACCCTTGTTTCTTCACCTTTGTAACCAATATGTTGAGGAGGTGTCCCGATTACGGTAAAAGGACCTATTTGATTGTATTTTCCTATTTTGGTATTACTTTCAATATAAGAATGAGCCTTTATAATTGTTCCCTTCCCTATATAAACTTTTGGTCCTATATAAACATTGGGACCTATTTCTACATCTTCTTCTATTTCAGCTGAAGGATCTATATAAGCTGTGGGAGAAATTTTATTCATTTGTTTTCTCCTCTTTATTTAAAATTCCTGCTGTAATTTCTGCCTCTGCTACTATTTTTTCATTAACTTTAGCAGTAGTTGCAGTCTTTATTATATTCCCTTTTCTCCTAAAGCCTTGAACTTCAATAATAAGTGTATCTCCAGGATAAACAGGTTGCCTAAACCTTGCTCTATCAATTCCTGCAAGAACAAAAAGCTTTCCTTTATATTCTGGAAATAAAGCCATAAGTCCTACACCTGCAGCCTGAGCCATAGTTTCTAAAATTAAAACTCCTGGCATAATGGGATTTTCTGGAAAGTGCCCCATAAAAAAAGGCTCATTAATAGTAACATTTTTAATTGCTTTAATATATTCCTTTTCTGCATCTACCTCTATAATCTTATCAATCAATAAAAAGGGATATCTATGAGGTAAGAGCTCAAAAATTTCTTTTATAGTTATCTCACCTTCTCCCATTTTTAACTACCTCCCAATTTTTATCTTATTAGGTTATCCTATAATATCATAACATAGTGTCCCTTTTATTGTGTAAAATTTTCTCCGGAAAGGACATGGTAGTTCCCCAATTCAATCTCATTAAACCCTCTTAACCTCTTTGAGTTTAACCTCTCATTCATTTCTTTCAAGATCAAATA
>Ga0209225_1000624_pt1 | contig 39173 bp, 39 predicted proteins | sample WasSprMetagenome_FD_184732 | JGI IMG/M metagenome (GOLD analysis project Ga0209225, IMG submission 184732) | Sulfidic aquatic microbial communities from Washburn Spring, Yellowstone National Park, USA - WS (SPAdes) (version 3) | ecosystem: Environmental > Aquatic > Thermal springs > Hot (42-90C)... | reverse complement strand
GAAGATAAAAACCAATGAGGATTTGTATAAATATTATTTATTTTCATATACACTCTTTTTTTCATTTTTAATAATTTTTTCTTTCCCAGTTATATGGTATTTCTTCTGTATTAAAAGGCAATCTCAATTCATCCGGACTTTCGTAATTATAAACATTTGTGGGAATATTCAAAACAATACATTCTTCCTCACTTAAACATTTAAACCCATGCCATACCAATCTTGGAATGTGAATTAAAACAGGATTATATTCACCAGCAAAAAATTCATTTATTTTTTTATATGTAGGACTTCCTTTTCTTAAATCACACAAAACAATTTTTGCCATCCCTTTTATACATGTTAAATTATCATCTTGAAATTTATGAGAATGCCATGCTTTAATAACTCCTGGATATGCAGTTGTAATATATACCTGGCCGAATTTTTCAAAAATTTCATCATCACTTCTTAAAATTTCCAACAGTTTTCCTCTTTCATCAGGTATATATTTAAGTATTTTTATTTTAACTCCCTCTATAAGTTCCATTTTCTCCCCTTTTTCCGAGGGCGGTCCTCGTTAAGAAAAAGTTTAAAGAATTTTTAAAAATTATTTCTGCCAGTTCATTTATATCCATTTTTTTTAATTTTGAAATTTCCTCTACAATATATTTTACCATAAATGGTTCATTTCTTTTACCTCTATGAGGGACTGGTGCAAGAAATGGAGCATCTGTTTCAACCATAATTCTTTCAACTGGATAATTTTTTGCGACTTCTTTTACATTTTTTGCATTTTTGAAAGTTAAAATTCCTGTAAATGAAATAAAAAATCCCTTTTTATTACAATATTCAGAAAGTTGGTTATCTCCACCGAAACAATGGAAAACTACTTTTTCAGGCAATTTTACCTTTTCTATTATTTCTATCAATTCATTTTTACTTTCCCTTTGATGAATAATTAAAGGAAGATTATATTTACCTGCTATTTCTACCTGTGCTACAAAAAAATCCTTTTGTTTTTCTTTATTTTCTTTTGAATAATAAAAATCAAGTCCTGTTTCTCCAATTGCCTTAACTTTATTGTGTTTAACAAGTTTTTCAATTTCCTTTAAATCCTGGATATTATATTCAGATACATCAAGTGGATGAATCCCAACTGAAGAATAAATAAAATCATATTTTTCAGAAATTTCAATTACCTTTTTACTGCTCTCAATATCTGTTCCAACATTTAAAATATATTCAACATTATTTTCCTTTGCTCTTTTTATAACCTCATCTCTATCTTTGTCAAATTGCTCAAAATCAAGATGGCAATGAGTATCAAAATATTTCATTTATTTTTCAAGTGTTTTTTCCATCTATTCCTGTATTTTTGGAATATCTTTTTTTACTCTCTGGTAAATTTTCATAAACAAACCAGCCATAGGATAATGACCATAAAATTCTTTCTTCTGGACTTAATTTTGAAAATTTTTTAATATCCATTTACTAAACTTTTAATTTTTAATGAGAAATCAACTGCTTTTGCTGAATGTGTAATATATCCAACTGAAATTCTATCAATTTTCAAATCCTTAATTTTTTCAATCTTTTTTATATCCATATTTCCACTTACTTCAATTTCACATTTTCTTTTTCCTTCCTTAAATTTACAGAATTTTTTTATATCATCTATTTTTGCATTATCAAACATTATTATATCCACTCCTTTATTATAGGCAGTTATTGCTTCATCATAATTTTCAACCTCTATTTCAATTTTATATTTTCCTTTTATATATTTTTTTACCCTTTCAATTGCAAGTTTTATTGCTGAAATTTTATCAATTTTTTCCTTTTCCATAATTCCTTTTATGTGATTATCTTTAATCAAAACCATATCATAAAGCCCAAATCTGTGATTTTCACCTCCACCTATTTTCACTGCATATTTTTCAAGGACTCTTAAATTTGGAGTAGTTTTCCTTGTATCATATATTTTTATTTTTGTTTTTGAAGAAATTTTCTTTGTTTCTGTTGCAATTCCTGATAGGTGTTGTAAAAAATTTAAAGCAGTTCTTTCTCCAATCAATAGTTTTTTTATAGGTCCTTTAATTTCTCCAACAATTACATTTTTCCCAATAAAATCACCATCTTTAAATTTAAAATTGAATGAAAAATCAGGTGAAAGAGTTAAAAAAACTTTCTTAAAAATTTCAATCCCACATAGAACACCTACGCTTTTACATATCAAATCAGCAGAAACAAAAAAATTATCAGTAAAAATTCCTTCTGTAGTTATATCTTTTTTGCCTGTATCTTCTTTTAATGCCTCTTTTATTATTTTTTCTATTTTCCTCCATTCTATATTCATTTTTCTTTCAGTTCATCCTTTGTAAAAATTGCCTCAAGTTTATATCCTTTTTCTTCAATTGCCTGTTTTGCTCCTTCTTCTCTATCAACAATACATATAACTTTTTTTACATACGCTCCATAATTTTCAACCGCCTCAATTGATTTTAATAAAGAAGACCCGGTAGTAACAACATCATCAACAATAGCAACATTCCAACCTTTCTGAATATTTCCTTCAATCAATTTTCCCATTCCATGGTCTTTTTGAGAACTCCTTACTATAAATGCATAAACAGGTTTTTTTTCAATAAAACTAATTAAAGATACACCACTTACTATTGGGTCTGCTCCAATTGTTAATCCACCTATTGCATCTATATTCTTGTCCTTTATCATTTCAAAAATAATCTTACTTACAAGATAAATTCCTTCAGGAGAAAGAGTTATAATTTTCCCATCTATGTAATAATTACTTTTTTTACCACTTGAAAGTTTAACTTCTTTATAGACAATTGCCTTTTCCTTCAAAATTTTCTTCAATCTTTCTTTTAAGGTTTCAATTTTCTCCATTTAGCAAAATCCCTTCTTTCTATGAATTATTGATTGTATTTGGCACATCCTCTTTTTTTACTTTTACACTTTTTAAATAACTTTCTGCTTATTTCATCCAGTTAAGATATCTGTTTATACTTTTATTTTATCATATTGTTATAAAAATAAAAAACCCCCGGCTACTTAACTGTAACCGGGGGTTTCTTTCTGTATCAACTTAGAATGCAACTTTTACACAGCCAATAATCTGCCATGGGTCTTTATCACCAAAATAGTCATCCTCTCCGAAAAGCATTCCTCCCATTAGTCCAAATGTTAAATCTTCTGAATATTTCCAGTCAATACCAAGGTCAACTTCATATCCAATATTTTTCTCAGTTCCAATGTATGGCTTAAGGAATCTTCCCCAGTATCCATCAAGTGAAATAGCAAGTTTTTCTGTGGGTGAAATTCCAAATCCAAGATTAATAAACTGTGCATTTCCATTTTCTACTAATCCATAAGTATAAGCATCGTAAGCATAAAGGATTGGTCCTATTCTTGAACCAATATTTGATGGGTAAACAAGTGTCCAGTCCTCACTATATCTTGCATAGTTAAGTTTTACCATTGGCTTCATTGCTGTTGACATTTTGTATTCCGCTCCAGCAAGTAAAGCCCATCCAGTAGAATTCTGTGATTGTTTTGCATATTCTGCTTTTAATGAGAGACCTTCAACTGCTGGAATTCCTGATACAATCCTTGCTCCATATGTATTGATGTTTTCAGCATCTTCTCTTACAAAATAGACATCTATATTGGCAACATCTGCAACTTTAAATCCCATGTCAGCACCATATAAATTTTCATCATCGCCTGTAAAATTTTCATTTATCTTTGCACCAAAGAGGATTAAATTCATTGGAAGGGCTTTTGGAGCATAGTCAATTCTAATAGCATCAAATGCTTTCAAAACTCCAAGGTCAGTAGCATAAATATACCAGGCTGGATAAGTAGTTGCTCTGTATCTGCTTCCTACAACAAGTCCTTCTCCAAGTTGAATTTCCTGTCTTCCAACTGTAAGTGAAAGACCAGGAGTAAGTAAATCTGAAACCTTTACATAAGCAAGATCAAGTAAAATCTGATTGGTATCTAAATAATCTGTATCAGTGTAACCAAAGTTAAATTCATTTAACAATCTAACCATTACTGATACATTCTCAGAAAGGTCAGCAGATACATAAACTCTTACAGGTGCCTGAAGGAAATGTAAATTTTCATCTGTAAAATCTCCTCTTAAGACACCGTAAACAGCAATATCTCCACCAACTTTTACATTCTCAACAGCGGAAAATGCAGGTACTATTAAGCAAACTGCAAAAACCGCCATCAAGATTTTTAACAATTTACTTCTCATTTTTACTTCCTCCTTTTGTTATCTATAACTTATCCTTTTCTAAGGATGCACTTTTCTTTTTTCAGTTTATGCTCTTCTTTTTTTCTGACTTTCTGCCTTTTTATTTTTCATTCACCTCCTTTCCGGCATTTTTAAAGTCAGAAAGAAGATGCATAAACTTTTGTTTTATTATACCTACAAATTTTCAATCTGTCAAGTTTTATTTTATACACGATTTTTTATTTTGTCAAGTTTTTTTATATAAAACATATATTTTAGATTTTGTCAAGTTCAAATTTTCTTTCGGTGCCGGATATTTAAAAACTTGAAATTTTTCTTATTTTGGTTTAGATTTTATTTAGATAAAATGAACCTTGCAATTGATATCGGAAACAAAAGAATAAAGATAGGATTATTTAAAGGGAGAAAGATTTATAAGATATTTTCATCCCTTAATTCTGAATTTGATAAACTGGTTTTTTTTGAAGAATTGAAGTATTTTAAAATTGAAAAAATAGGTGTTTCATCTGTTTATCCAGGTCTAAATTCAGTAATTCAAGAAAAGGTTGAAAAAATTTTAAAAATCAAGCCATTGTTTCTGAATTATAAAATCTGTGGAATGAAATTAAAATTAAAAAATCCAGAAAAGGTAGGGATTGACAGGATTATTAATTGTAAAGGTGCATCTGAAATTTTTGGTGCTCCTTGTATTGTTATTGATATTGGAACAGCAACAACAATTGATGTTGTTGATAAAAATAAAATTTTTGTTGGTGGATTTATTCTGCCAGGACCTGAATTATGGACCAACTCATTAAAAAATACTGCTCTAATAAAGGAAATAAAAAATACAAAAATAAAAAATATAGGCAATGATACATCTTCTGCTATTAATCTTGGACTTATCTATGGACTTTCAGGCGCTATTGAAAAAATTATTTTAAAAATTAAGAAAGATTTTGAAATTTCAAATATTATTCTTACTGGTGGATACAGTGAAAAAATTTATAAGTTTCTGTCAATTGAAAAAAAGTTACGGAAATATCTTACACTTGAAGGAATAAATATAATTCTGAATGAGTATGGAAATTGAAGGTTATCCTGTTTATTTTTATCAGAAAGCAACTTCTACAATGGAACTTGCAAGGGATTTAGTAAAGGAAGGAAAAGAAGGGATTGTTGTTGCTGAAACTCAAAGTCAAGGACGAGGAAGGTATGGAAGAAAATGGTTATCTCCAATTGGTGGTTTATACTTTTCCTTTGTTATAAAAAAAAGCAAGATAACAGATTTTCTCTCAGAGATAATTTCATTGAGTTTGATTGAGACAATGAAAAGTTTTGGAATTAAGAATTGTAAAATAAAGTTTCCAAATGATATAATAATAAGAGGAAATAAAATATGTGGAATTTTGATTGAGAAGATTGATGATTTTTATATAGCAGGTGTAGGTATAAATGTTAAAAAAAGTAAACAACTGGAAGAAAATTTGTATATGTGTATGGAAGAAATAACCGGTAAGAAATATGAGATTTTTGAAGTTCTTGAAGTTTTTTTGAATGAATTTAAGAAAATAAAAGATTTATCAGAAAAAAATATAGATTTTGTTTTAAAAAACTGGAGTAAAAATCTTATAAAATGAGTGAAATTCCATTGAGTTCTTATTTAATACTTATTTTTTTAATTTTTCTTTCCGCATTTTTTTCTGCATCTGAAACTGCTTTTATTTCACTTGGAAAATATCATTATCAAAAACTTCTTGAGAGTGATAGAAAAAAAAGTGAAAAATTGAAATTCTGGTTTGAAAATCCTGAAAAAGTACTTGTTACTACTCTTGTTGGAAATAATTTTGTTAATATTCTTGCTTCTGTTTTTGGAGCAACAATTTTCTACAATTATTTTCATAAGATTATACCATCAGTTATTGCAGGAATTATGACTTTTATCATTCTTGTTTTTGGTGAAATAATTCCTAAAAGTATTGCTAAAAAACATTCTGAAAAAATTGCCTTTTTGACTTCTTATCCATTAAAAATTTTTTCAATAATTTTTTATCCATTCATCAAAATTTTACTCTTTGTTTCAAATTCTTTTTTAATGATTTTCAAGGAGAGAATTGATTCAATATTACCTGTTTTAACAGAAGAAGATGTGAAGGCAATGATTTCAGCAGGAGAAAAGGAAGGAGTTATTGAGAGGGAAGAGAAAGAAATGATTCACAGTATATTTGAGTTTGGTGATTTGATGGTAAAAGAAATTATGACTCCAAGGGTTAATATAGTTGCGGTTGAAGAAAATACATCCATTCAGGATGTTGTTAAAAAAATCAGTTTTTCAGGTTATTCAAGAATGCCAGTTTATAAGGAGAATATAGATAAAATTACGGGAATTGTTTATATTAAGGATATTATAGCAAAACAAACCGAACCTTCCTGGGAAAATTTGAAAGCAAAGGATATAAAAAGGAGTGTTTATTTTATTCCTGAAACAAAAAAAGTTATAGAACTTTTAAGGGAACTGCAGATGTTAAAACTACAAATGGCTATTGTTATAGATGAATATGGAGGGACAGCAGGACTTGTAACTATGGAAGACCTTATAGAAGAAATAGTTGGAGAAATTTCTGATGAATTTAAGAGAGATGAAAGGGAATATATAAAGATAAGTGAAGGAAGGTATCTTATGAAAGGAAGTATGGAAATTGAAAAAGTTGAAGAATTGCTTGGAATAAAAATACCTGAAGAAATTGATGTTGAAACTATTGCCGGGTTTGTTTTATCATATTTTGGAAGATTTCCAAAAAAAGAAGAAGAGTTTGAATACAAAAATTATAAGTTTGTTGTTCAGGATGCAGATGAAAAAATAATTAAATGGGTTAAAGTAGAAAAAATAGAAAGTGAAGAAGGAGAAGAAAATGAGTGAAAATCAAATGAGAGAAATGAGAATTAAAAAACTTGAAGAACTTAAAGAAAAAGGGATTGATGTTTATGGTAGAAGATTTTTTAAGACATATATCAGTGAAATAAAGGATGAGGGAAATTTTAAAATTGCAGGAAGAATTATAGCCATAAGAGGTCATGGTAATGCTTCTTTTGCTGATATAGTTGATAGTTCCGGTAAAATTCAGGTTTATTTCAGGAAGGATATAGTGGGAGCAGAAAATTATGAAATTTTTAAAAAACTTGATATAGGAGATATTGTTGGAATTGAAGGAGAAGTATTCAGGACAAAGACAGGCGAAAAAACCATACTTGTTAAAAGTTTTACACTTCTTTCAAAATCCCTGAGACCCCTGCCTGAAAAATGGCATGGTTTAAGAGATGTTGAGATAAGATTTAGAAAAAGGTATCTTGATTTGATAATGAATAAAAGTGCAAGAGAAATTTTCAAAAAAAGAGTTATGATTTTAAAATTTATGAGAGAATATTTGAATAATATTGGATTTGTAGAAGTTGAAACCCCTATGATGCATCCCATTCCAGGAGGTGCTGATGCAAAACCATTTATTACATACCATAATACACTTGAAATGGAACTTTATTTGAGAATTGCTCCAGAACTTTATTTAAAACGACTTCTTGTAGGTAATTTTGAGAAAATATATGAGATAAACAGGTCTTTTAGAAATGAAGGGATTTCAACTCTTCACAATCCAGAATTTACAATGCTTGAATTATATTCTGCTTATGGAGATTACGAAGAGATGATTGAAATAACAGAAGGATTAATTTGTTCATTATCTGAAAAAATTTTTGGTTCACTTGAATTTGAATATCAAGGAAAGAAAATTGAGTTGAAAAGGCCATGGAAAAGGATAAAGTATGAAGATGTTTTTAAAGAATATGCCGGAATTGAGAATTTTAGGGATGAAGAAATAGTGAATAAAAAAATAGAGGAATATCAGATAGAAGTTGAAGAAAATGAAACTATTTTTGATAAACTTGAGGCAATTTTTAAAAAGAAAATTCAGCCACTTCTTATAAATCCAACTTTTATCATTGGTTATCCCAGAGAAATTTCACCACTTGCAAAAACATTTAAAGATAATTCTGAAATAACTGAAAGGTTTGAACTTTTTATTGGTGGAATTGAGGTTGCAAATGCATATTCTGAATTGAATGACCCTGTTGAGCAGTTGAGAAGATTTGAAGAAAAATTTAAAGATGTAGAGGATAAAGATAAAAAGATTGATTATGATTTTGTGGAAGCACTTGAATATGGAATGCCACCTGCTGGAGGACTTGGAATTGGAATTGACCGTCTTGTTATGCTTTTTACCAATTCATCTTCAATAAGAGAAGTTATATTTTTCCCTCTTTTAAAACCCAAAAATGAGTAAGAAAATTTTTAAAGCAATATCATTACTTGCTTTTGGAACAATAATTTCAAGATTTTTTGGTTTATTAAGAGAAATTGTAAGTGCAAATTTTTTCGGAACAACAAAAATTTATGATGCTTTTTTACTCTCCTTTATGATTCCAAATTTTTTTAGGGGACTTCTTGCAGAGGGGGCTCTTACTTCTTCTTTCATTCCTGTTTTTACAGAATATCTATCTGATGAGCAAAAAAAAAACCAACTTGGAGAAATAGTAAATATAACTTTCACATTATCCATTATTTTCACATTTTCACTTTTTTTGATTTTTTTTATTCTGAGTGAAATAGGAGTGAGATTTTTGATATATGAAAGTAAATGGTATTATGTATTTTTGCTTTTAAAATTTACCTTTCCATATTTAATTTTTATTTCGCTTTCTGCTTTATATACAGGAATTTTAAACTCTTATAAATCATTTTTTTTGCCTTCAATTTCACCTATCATTCTTGACTTTTTCTGGATTTTATTCTTGTTTTTATCCAGTTTTTTTGGTAATACACTTGAAGAAAGAATTTTTTCACTCTGTGTTGGGGTTATTTTAGGAGGGATTGGTCAGTATTTAATACTTATTCCATCTGTAAGAAAACTCGGGTATTCTCCAAGAATAAGTTTAAAATTTTCTCATCCTGCAATAAAAAAAATGGGTTACTTATTTTTTCCAATGATTGTTGGAGTTGCTGTTGGTCCTATAAACCTGCTTGTTGATTATTCTCTTGCAAATTTTTTGTCTTCTGGAATGGTTTCAGGCCTCTGGTATGCTACACGTCTTTATCAACTACCTTTTGGAATATTCGGAGTTTCAATTTCCACAGCAATTTTACCTTGGTTAAGTGAAAATTTTTCAAAAAAAGAGTTTGATAAATTTAAAGAAAATCTTTATTATGCTTTTAAAATTCTTTTTTTAACAATTTTACCCTCAATCTTTATTTTAATTTTTTTAAGGAAAGAAATAATTACTTTTCTTTTTAAAAGAGGGATGTTTGATTTTAAATCAGTTGATTTGACTTCATATCCTTTATTTTTTTATTCTCCTGGACTTATTTTTTATGGAGGTATTTCAGTTATGACAAGATGTTTTTATGCATTTAATGATACAAGGACTCCTGTAAAAGTTGGGATTTTTAGCATTGCTACAAATTTTATTCTTGATATAATTTTAATGAAATTTCTTGCTCACGGAGGAATAGCACTTTCTACTTCTCTTGTAGGACTTATAAATTTTCTCTTGCTTTTTTATCTTTTTAATAAGAAATATTTAAAACTGGATTATAGGAGAATTTTAAAAACTTTTTTATTAGCATTTTTCTCTACAATACCTTCTGGAATTTTTTTAATTTTTTCAAAAAATTATTTTCAACAAAGATTAAACTTATTTATTTTTTTGCTTATATCAATTTTTGCAACACTCATTTTATTTTTCATAACATCTAAAATTTTTGAATTGGTTGTGAAAACCCTTTCCCTGCGCTCTTTTTCTAATCCCACCTTAGAGGTGGGAGAAAGGAGGGAAAATGAAAGGGATTAAATATAAAGGAAATAAGTTAAGACAAATAAAGTTTTTACTTGGTGGAATTGGTGCTGGTAATGTTTCTCTTGAAGGGAAGGGTTCTTTAACTGACTGGGAAATTTTTAATAGACCTGGAAAGGGAAAAAGGATGTATGGAAATTTTGTATCTCTAAGAGTTAAAAATAAGGATGAAGTCAAGTATAGAATTGTTTCAGGAAGACCTTTCTCCCCATTTGAAAATTCTCATGGATACCCAAATTTAAATATGGAAGGATGTCCATGTTTTGAAAATGTTGAATTTACAAATTTTTTCCCCTTTGCAATTATTGATTTTTCAGATAAAAATTTTCCTTTAAAGATTACTCTTGAAGCTTTTACACCTTTTATTCCACTTGATTACGAAAATTCTTCTTTACCTGTTGCAATTTTTACTTATAGAATAAAAAATCTTACAGGAAAAGAACTCGAAGTGTTCCTCGCTTTTTCAATTATGAATCCAATAGGAACAGATGGAACTGAAAATTTAAGTTCTAATTCAAATATCTGTTTTGGAAAGAATATCAATATTTATAAAGAAGATGGAGAAATTAAAGGTCTCTATTTAAAATCAAATAAATATGACATAGAAAGTCCAAGATATGGTAATATTTCATTATTTACGGATTCTAAAGATGTTTCTTATAAAACTCAATGGGAAAAAACTGGTTGGTGGAATGATTATGAGAATTTCTGGAGGGAATTTAAAAGAGGGGAATTTGAAATTGTTGAAAGTAAAGAAAGTGAAGAAGGAAAAACATACTGGGCAACTTTAGGAGTAAAAGAAAAAATTAAAGGAAGAGAAGAAAAGGAAATAAGTTTTTATCTTTCATGGTATTTTCCAAATAGAATAAATTACTGGGGTTTAGATGAAGGAGTTAAAAATAAAATTTTAAGAAACTGGTATTCAAAAAGATTTTCAGATTCAATAGATGTTTTAAATTACTACATAGAAATTAAGAAATATCTTAAAGAAGAAAGTATGAAATTTGCAAGTTCTTTTTTCTCCCAGACACTTCCTAAAAATTTTTTAACAACAATAAGTTCACAATTTAATACTTTGAGAAGTAATACATTTTTTATTACCGAAGATGGAAATTTTTATGCGTTTGAAGGATGTTCTGATAATAGTGGTTGCTGTCCATTAAACTGCACCCATGTTTATAATTATGATTTTACTATTTCCTATTTTTTCCCTATATTTATGAAAAGGCAGAGAGAAGTTGATTATATTCATAATACAGATGAGAATGGTTATATGGCTTTCAGAACAAATGTTCCGCATGGAATAAATTTATGGAAATTTAAGCCAGCAGCAGATGGACAGATGGGAACTATTTTAAAAGCATACAGGGAATGGAGGATTACAGGAGATAATGATTTTTTGAAAAGAATATACCCAAAATTGAAAAAGACAGTTGAATTTTCCTGGGAAAACTGGGATAAAAATAAAGATGGATTAATGGAAGGAGAACAACACAATACCTATGATGTTGAATTTTATGGAGAAAATCCTTTTACTTCTTTTATTTACCTTGCATCCCTGAAAGCGATGGAAGTAATTTCAGATTTTATGGATGATGAAAAATTTAAAAATGAATGTAAAAAAATATATGAGAAAGGAAGAAAAAAGATAATAGAACAACTGTGGAATGGAGAATATTTCATTCAAAAATGTAAAATAGAGCCATTACCTCCTTATCAGTATTTAAATGGATGTCTTACTTCTCAACTACTCGGACAATTTTTTTCAGATAATTTAAATCTTGGATCAATTGTAGATGAAAAATATATTGAAAAAACATTATCATCAATTATGAAATACAATTTTATAAATTTTTCAGAACATATAAACTTTATGAGAATATATGGAATTGGAAATGAAAAAGGAGTTATTGTATGCTCTTTTCCCAAAAATGATAGACCTGAAATTCCAATGCCTTATTGTGATGAAGTTTGGACAGGAGAAGAATTTGTTATAGCCGCACTTTTAATCAGAAGGGAAAAATTAAAAGAGGCAGAAAAAATTATTAAAGCAATGGATGATAGATATGATGGAGAAAAAAGAAATCCTTTCTGTCATATTGAATGCGGTTATCATTATGGTAGAGGACTTTCTGCTTTTGGCTTGATTTTATCTTTTCTTGGTTTTTTTGCAGATAATGTTAAAAAAGAAGTTTATTTTTGTCCCATTCTTTCTCATAAAAAGATAAATCTCTTCTTTTCAACTGGAACTGCCTGGGGTAATTACAGATATTTTGTTGATAAAAAAGAAGAATTGATTGAAATAGATATTTTAAAAGGTTTTATAGAGTTAGAGAGATTAATTTTAAAAGTGAAAAATTATAGAATTAAAAAAATAGAAATAAAAATGGATGATGTCAAAAAAGATTTTGATTTTTCAATTGATAGAGGGTTAGTCACAATTTCCTTTAAAATGACTGAGGTTTCCTCCAAGAAAATAATTATTCGGGTTAAATAGTAGAAGGAAACGTATATTTATACATAATTTTTTTTATGATATAATTTCTTTTTGTAAGTTGCTCTAAAATAAGAAAGGAGGCAATATGAAAAATTTAAATGGATTACTTCCAGCAATTGTTATTCCATATAAGGAAAATTATAAAATAGATGAAGAATTGTTGAGAAAATATGTTGAATGGATAAGTCAGTTTGAAATTAAAGGGATTGTCATAAATAGTGATGCAGGAGAAGGGCACTTTTTAACACATGAGGAAAGGAAGAAAAATATAAAAATAATCAAAGAGATAATAGGAGATAAAATTCCTTTAATAAGTGGACTTGGAGGTCAAACCACTACAGATGTAATTGAAGCAGGAAAGGAATTTAAAGACACTGGAGTTAATTATTTTTTAGTTTTTCCTCATCCTGCATTTAAAGGAGGACCTACAAAAGATAGTTTGATAATAAAGTATCATGAGAAAATTTCAAAAATAGGGCTTGGAATGATTATATTTCAACTCCAGGAAACACTTGGAGGAACATATTATCATTTTGAGACACTTAAAGAACTTGTTGAAATTGAAAATGTTGTTGCAATTAAAGAAGCAACTTTTGATGCATTGAAATTTAAAGAAACTGTTGATTTTTTAAATTCATTACATAGAAGAATAGAAATTTTAACCGGAAATGATAACTTTATACCCGAATCTTTTCTTCTTGGTGCAGATGGTGCTTTAATTGGATTTGGTTCAATATTTACAGATATTCAGGTAGAAGTGATAAAGAAAATTAAAGAGAAAAAATACGATGAGGGATTAAATCTATTCAAAAAAATAGAAAAAATATGTATATATTGCTTCAAAAATCCTGTCAGAGATTATAGAGCAAGAATTAAGGAATTTCTTGTAAATATGGGTATTTTCAAAAATTCTCTTGTGAGGGAACCATTATTACCATTAAGTGAAAAGGAGAAAGAAGAGATAAGAACACTTTATAAGGAATTTAAAAATGGAATTTGAAAAAAAATTGAGGGAATTGAACGAATATTACCTTGAAAATCCTATTGACGAAAAATTTCCTGAAATAGTAAAAGACCAACTCGGAATAGATTTGAGAGCAAAATATGGAAATTTTATTTTAACTCATCCAGTGCTTGTTGCTCCCGGACAGTTAACAAGAGAAAAATGGCAGATAGAAAGGATTAAAAAAGCAGGTTATTCAGGTTGTGTATTAAAATCACTTGTGGGTGAGGATGAAAATGGGAATTGTTCTATGATAGAGTATAGAAAAAAAATGACATATTTAAAAACAGTATATGAAGAATTTGATAAAGAAGGTGCTTTTCCTTTGATAATTTGGGATGGAAGAGCAGATAGTAGAAGTATGGAAGAGTATTTAAATTTTGCAAAAGATGTTTTTAATTTTAATGATAGTAATTTTTTAATTGTTGCTTCAATTTTATGTCATTTACCAGGACCAGGAGAGAAATTTAAAGAAGAGGAATGGATATATACAACAAAAAAGTTATATGAAATAGGGTATAGAATTTTTGAAATTGATTTCTGCCCTGGTTTAAGGAATGAAAAAGAGATTGTTATGAAAGAAAATATATTGAGAATATATAGAGAAATTCCTCAAATTATAAAAAAAATTTCAAGTGAGATTTCTGTTTTCCCGAAAATTTTAAATCTTGATTATGGAATTGATTTTCAGGTTAAAATTGTAGAAGAAGCGATAAAAGGTAAATCAGATGGAGTTATAATTGGAAACAGGATATTTAGAGAAGATATAAATTCTGCATGGGGAGGCAGTATTTTAAGGGAAAGGAATTTAAAAGTAATAAAAGAAGTTAAAAGAGCATTTCCAGATTTTTCTATTTCAGGGACAGGAGGAATTTATACAGGAAGAGATATTCTTAATTATTTAAGGGCGGGTTCTGATAATGTTCAGATATTAAGTTATATTCTTGGTAAAGTTAAAAAGCCATTTATTAAACAGAAGGGTGATAAATTTGAAAAAGTTCTTTATGAATTATTCTTCAATCCAGAAAATGGTTTTTTAGTTTCTTTTTATAAATAAAAAGGACTGGCACCTTTAAAATATTTTAAAAAATTAGTTCTTTTTCTGGCCTTTTTCTTCCCTTTTCTTTTTTTCTTCTGGCATAATTATTCTAAACAAAATATTTTCTGTATTTTTAATGTATAAAACTTTTACCTTATCACCTACTTTATATTTTTTAATTTCTTCCTTCATTTTGTCAGTTGTTGCTTTTAAAACTATTTCGGTTCCGTCTTCCTGTTTAAGTGTTAGAGTATTTGTTTCTAAATCAATTTTTGTTATCTCTCCATATGCTTTGTTAATTTTTTTAAGATTTTCTTTCTTTTCTGTTTTTTCAATGTTTGCTTTAGTTTTAGGTTTTTCTGTATTTTCGCCCGCAAATAGAGAAATACCAATAGTTGTTAAAAAAATCAGTCCTGAAAGAGTTGTTAAAAACTTCTTCATCATAACTCACCTCCTTTTTTTGGTGCCAGTCCTTTATAATTTGACGAATAAATGATTTAAAAAGTTTATTTTATTTCTTTAACAAATTTTGCTATTAGATCTCCAACTTCATTTGTACTCATTCCCATTTTTCCTGCTTCAAGGGATTTGATATAACGTTCTGAAAGGGCTTTTATTATTGCTTTTTCTATCAATTCTGCTGCTTTTATTTCACCAAGTTCTTCAAGCATCATTCCTCCCGCAGATATAGTTGCAAGTGGGCAGGCAATATTTTTTCCAGCATATTTTGGAGCAGACCCATGAATTGGTTCAAACATACTCACACCATCAGGATTTATGTTTCCACCTGCTGCTATTCCAAGTCCTCCCTGTGTTATTGCTCCAAGGTCTGTTATTATATCTCCAAACATATTATTTGTCACTATTACATCAAACCATTCAGGATTTTTAACCATCCACATACATGTAGCATCTACAAAGGCAAAATCAAGTTTAATATCAGGGAAATCTTTTGAAAGTTCTATCGCAGTTCTTCTCCAGAGATCTCCTTCGTAGGTTAAAACATTTGCTTTATCAACGACTGTAAGTGATTTCTTTTTATTTCTATCTCTTGCAAGTTTAAAAGCATATTTTATACATCTTGCCACACCTTTTTTTGTATTTATTGATAATTGAGTTGCTATTTCATCATCTGTTCCTTTTTTAAAATTTCCTCCAATTCCACAATAAAGCCCTTCAGTATTTTCTCTTATAACAACATAATCAATATCTTCTGGTTTTTTGTTTTTTAATGGGCAATCCACACCTGGATATAATTTTACAGGTCTTAAATTTATATACTGGTCAAGTTCAAATCTAATTTTAAGCAATATTCCCTTTTCAAGTATTCCAGGAGGGACTTCTGGATGACCCACCGCACCAAGATAAATTGCATCAAGTTTTTTAAATTCTTCAATTGCACTATCTGGTAATGTCTCACCTGTTTTTAAATATCTCTCTCCGCCAAAATCATACTCAATCCATTCAATTTTAAAATCACAAACTTCACTCACACTATCAATAACTTTCATCCCTTCTTTTATAATTTCAGGACCAATTCCATCTCCTCCAATAACTCCTATTTTATATTTTTTCTCCATTTTTACTCCTTTCTTTAAATAACAAGATTTTTATAGTGTTCAGAAATTTCAAATATCCCACCACTTTCTTTATAAAATTCATAGTCAAGATTAAATATTCCGTCTTCAGAAGATACCCATTTTTTCCCATAAAAAGGATGATATTTTAAAAGTTTTTCCCATTCTTTATAATATTGAAATCCATTTGATTCAACAATCGGTATTTTTAATTCAGGAAGTGTTTTAATCCCTGATGAGAAAATTTTATTCCATTCAACAAGGATGGGTACAACTGTTAAGTCGGCACAGAAATAGTCCATATTTCTTTTTTCTGCTTCATTCAGTATTTTTAAAGTCATACTTAATGTTTTCGCTATTGGTTTTAATGCCACACCTTTATATCCCATTTGACTTCTTTCAATTACATTTTTATCTGTATGAGCACTTTCATCAGCAACAATTCTTAAAGGTAAATCACTAACATCTATTTCAAGTTCTTCAGGAAATGGTTCTTCTATAATAATTACCTGTTCAAAAGCGCCAATTTTGTCAATAAAATCAATGAGTTTTTTCAATCTATCCTTTGAATCATATCTTCCATTTGCATCAAAATAATATGGTAATTTTCCATTTTTTGTATATGGTGTATAGTAATTTTTAAATCTTTCATGTATACTTTTAATCCTTTCCATATCCCATTTAAGCATCTTTTCTCTATCCCCATCGCTTTCAGGGTCAGAGCCAATTTTAATTTTTAAAATAAAAAAGCCATTACTTATCATTTTTTCAATCTCTTCAATTGTTACAGCATACGAAATTAAAGGAATACAGGCAATTTTTTCATGTCTATATTTAAAATGTTTTCTGTATTCTTCAGGAATCATTTCAAAAAAGTTTAATTTATTATTTTCTTTCGCATAAATTATCCATAAAGCATTATCAACTGAAACAAGTGAATTCAATGTAAATGTTTCCCTTAAATCATTTCTTCCTGTAATTTTTTTTGCATAATTATGGACAACGGGAAAAATCTCTTCAAGTGTTTTAACCGGATTTTCTATTTCTTTTCCTTTTAACAATTTTAAAGCAAATTGAGTAGTTGCAAACATCAATGAATTTCCACCTGCTTCACTATTTTCAGAAAAAACATTACTATCAGACCATAAAACACTTTGAGTTCCAATGCCAATTGAATAATTGTTTTCACTTTTAAGATATGTTATTACCTGCCATGCGCTACTTAAAAATTTTCCCTTAAATCCAAGTGGTTTTTTAAAATTTTCTATTTCAAAATTTAAATTTGTTTCAACTATTTTCATTTTACTCAATAATTTTTCTGGCAAGAGACATTAATCCACCAGCATTTATTATATTTTGCAAAAATTCTGGATATTTTTGAAATTTATAAGTTTTACCAGTATTGATATTTTTTATAATTCCGTTTTCAAAATCAATTTCAAGTTCATCTCCTTCATTTATTTCATCTCCTTCTTTTATTTCAATTAAAGGAAGTCCTATATTTATTGAATTTCTGAAAAATATTCTTGCAAAACTTCTTGCGATAACAACTGAAATACCACAACCTTTAATTGAAACTGGTGCATGCTCTCTACTGCTCCCACAACCAAAATTTTCACCTGCAACAATTATATCTCCCTTTTTAACTTTTTTTGAAAACTCAGGTCTTATTGTTTCAAAGCAATGAGAGGCAAGTTCTTTTTCATCAGTTGTATTTAAATATCTTGCTGCAATTATATCATCTGTATTTATATGATCTCCGAATTTCCATACCTTTCCTTTTACTTTCATTTTTTCTCCTTTAATTTCTTAATTTTATACAACTTCTTCAGGATTACATATTCTCCCTTTTATACTGCTTGCTGCTGCCACTTCAGGATTTGATAGATATACATAACTTTCAGGATGCCCCATTCTTCCTATAAAGTTTCTATTTGTTGTTGCTAATGCCACTTCTCCTTTTGCAAGAACTCCCATATGTCCTCCAAGACATGGACCACATGTCGGAGGAGAAATTACACAACCTGCTTCAATAAATATATCAATTAAACCTTCATTTAATGCCATTTTATAAACTTTTTGTGTCGCTGGAATTATAATACATCTTACCTCTGGATGAACTTTTTTCCCTTTTAATATTTTTGCTGCTTTCCTTAAATCACTTATTCTTCCGTTTGTGCATGAGCCAATAACAACCTGATCAATCTTTACATTTTCATATTCTCTTACACTTTTTGAATTACTGGGTAGATGGGGAGCAGCCACCTGTGGTTCTATTTTACTTACATCTATTTCAACTATTTTTTCGTAATCTTTTTCACTGTCCGTTTTTAAATTTTCATCAATTTTAATATCTTTTCCAATCCCTTTAAAATATTCTTCAGTAATTCTATCAGGCTTTATTATCCCATTCTTTGCTCCTGCCTCAATTGCCATATTACATATTGTAAATCTATCATCAATTGGTAAATTTTCAATAACAGGTCCTGTAAATTCCATACTTTTATAATTTGCTCCATCAACACCGATTAAACCTATTGTATAAAGAATTAAATCCTTACCGCCAACATAATCATTCAACTTTCCATAATAATAAAATTTAATTGTTGAAGGGACTTTAAACCATAATTTCCCTGTAATCATTGCATAGGCAGTATCTGTGCTTCCAACTCCGGTTGAAAAACATCCAACTGCTCCGTATGTGCATGTATGACTATCTGCTCCAATTATCAATTGTCCTGGTAAAGTCAATCCTTCTTCAGGTAAAAGAGCATGTTCAATACCAACTTTTCCTATTTCATAAAATCTAACCTTATGTCTTTTTGAAAATTCCCTTAATTTTTTTACAAGTTCAGCACTTTTTATGTCCTTAGATGGAGTAAAATGGTCTGGAACAAGAACAATTTTTTCAGGGTTAAATACTTTTTTTGCGCCAACTTTTTCAAATTCTTCAATAGCAAGAGGTCCTGTTATATCATTTGCAAGTATAAGGTCAACATCACATTCAACATATTTACCAGGATATATTTCTCTGTCTTTACAATGAGATAAAAGAATTTTTTGTGAAATGGTCATTTTAAGCTCCTTTTATTACTTTCTTCCCTAAATCTTTTCTTACAAGATAAAAATTTATTGCATTTATATATGCCTTACCACTGGCTTCTATTATATCGGTACTGACTCCCTTTCCATAAACAGTAATACCATTTATTTCAAGAGTAACATTTACTTCCCCTTGGGCATCTTTTCCTCCTGTTATCGCATTAATTTTATATTCTTTCAATACAGGAGAAAGTTTTGTAATTCTGTCAATTGCTTTATAAAGTGCATCAACAGGTCCATCTCCTCTTGAAGCATCTTCAATTATTTTTTTATCTTTTTTTAGACGAACTGTTGCAGATGGAATTGTGGATGAACCCGAGATTATATGAAAATATTCAAGTGTATAAACAGGTTTAACGGAAACGAATTCCTCTTCCGCCATTGCAATTAAATCAATATCATGTATATCTTTTTTCTTCTCTGCAAGTTTTTTAAATTTTTCAAATATCACTTCAAATTTTTCATCTTCAAATTCAAATCCAAGAATTTTTAATCGTTCCCTTAATGCATGTCTTCCTGAATGTTTTCCAAGAACAAGTTCACTTTCAGGTATTCCAATCATTTTTGGGTCCATAATTTCATATGTAAGACGATATTTCAATATTCCATCTTGATGTATTCCTGCTTCATGTCTGAAAGCATTTTTACCTACAATTGCTTTATTTGGCTGAACTGGAATTCCTGTCAAGGTGGAGACAAGACGACTCGTTTTATAAATCTCCTCAGTTTTTATATTTGTCTGGACATTATAATAATTTTTTCTGACAACAAGATTCATAACAATTTCTTCAAGTGAAGCATTTCCTGCCCTTTCTCCAATTCCATTTATTGTACATTCTACCTGTCTTGCTCCATTTCTAATTGCAGTGAGAGAATTTGCTACAGCAAGTCCAAGGTCATTATGACAGTGAACACTTATAATTATATTTTCAGGTAAATTTTCCTTTAAAAATTTAATAACATTTCCAAATTCTTCAGGGATTGCATATCCAACGGTATCAGGGATATTTATTGTTTTGGCTCCTTCTTCTATAACCGCCTGACATACTTCAAGTAAAAAATCTGTTTCTGTTCTTGATGCATCCTCTGGTGAAAATTCAATATCATCTATAAATTTCTTCGCATATTTTACCTTTTCTTTTGCTATTTTTATTATCTCTTCCTTTGCCTTTTTAAGTTTATATTTTCTATGTATTTCACTTGTTGCAAGAAATAAATGAAGTCGTGGTTTTTTTGCCTTTTCAAGTGATTTTAAAGCAACATTTATATCTTCATCTCTGCATCTTGCCAGAGCACAGACAATTGAATTTTTTATATTTTCTCCAATAATTTCAACTGCTTTTGCATCATCTGGACTTGAAATAGGAAAACCCGCTTCAATAATATCAACTCCAAGTTTTTCCAGTTGTAAAGCGATTTTAAGTTTTTCATCACTTGTTAAACTTGCTCCAGGAGATTGCTCTCCATCCCTTAAAGTTGTATCAAAAATTAAAACTTTTTCCATTTTACTCCTTTTTTTAATTTATGTTAACATAAAATTTGACCTTAATAAAGAAAAAAGGTTAAAATAAAAAAAAATAAAAATGAGAAAATGAAAAAAATTATTTTTTTGGTTTTACTTTTTATTTTAATATCAGGTTGCGGTAGAAATGAAGTAAATATAGAGGGAATTTTATCTTCTGATATGATAAATGAAGCTATAAATTATGGAAAAGACAACGCATCTTTAACTTTTACAGAATTTACAGAAAAATGGACGGTTGGTTATGAATACGAATATGGTAAAGGAAAAGCCACTTTGATAACTCCTTTTTTAAGGGTTGCTTTAATATCAAAAAATGCCGCTGAAAAAAATCAAAAAGTTGATATGAGGGTTATAAATATGGCTTTGAGAGATATCGCTGATAAATTTTATTTCAAAGTTTCTTTATATGGAAATTATGCAACATTTGGAAAAACTGTGAAGTTTTATTTAGAATATGATGATAAGAAAATAGAGCCAATATCTTATTATATGAGTCCGGTTTCACAATTTACAAGGGATTACTACCATATTTCAGAAGGGGAGGTTAAGTTTTCAAATAAGGATATACCGAAAAATACAAAAATTAAACTTGTTGCTGTTTTTAAACCATATGAAGATGAGAAAGAAAAAAGTTGTGTTTTTGAGTTTGATTTGAGTAAGTATAAATAGAGATAAAAAATTTGATGAAAATAAAGGAAAGAGTTGAAAAAATAGGAAATTTTTTCTTTAAATGGAGAAGTTTTATCCCATTAGTTCTTGTCCCTTTTTTATTTTTTGTATTAAAAAATAAGTCATTATACAACGAAAGTTTGTTTTTTAAATGGTTTTGCTTTAATGTTTCCCTTATAGGTATAATTATAAGATGTTTAGTTGCTGGTTATGTGCCAAAAGGAACTTCTGGAAGGGTTAGTAAACAGGAAGCAGAAAAACTCAATACTACTGGTTTGTACTCTATATTAAGACATCCTCTTTATGTGGGCAATTTTTTTATATTTTTAGGTCTACTTCTTTATACAGAAAATTTCTGGTTTATCCTTGTTTGTATTTTCCTTTTCATTCCTTACTATACTTCAATAATTTTTGCAGAAGAAAAATTTTTAAAAGAGAAATTTGGTGAAATTTATTTAAAATATTATCAAACAACTCTAGCCATCATCCCAAAATTTACTCACTGGCAGAAACCAGAATTGCCTTTTTCATTTAAAAGTCTTATTGATAGGGAATTTCAAACTTTATTCGGTATGATTATAGGATTTAATCTTACCGATACACTAAAACAAATTCTTGTTTATAGAAAAATTGTTAACTTCTTTTGGTTAAAATTTTTTCTGATAACTTTGATTTTTTATGTACTCCTAACGATACTAAAAATTAAAACTGATTTATTAAAAGTTGACAATAGATAACCTCCGATGTTCGCAAGTGGTTGATAGTCAATGACTTATGAGTGAATTTGTTATTTTTGAAATATTATAAATCAAGTGAATAGAAAGTATAATTAAAAATCCTACTTGTAAGTTTATTTTACCTCCTGCTTTTACCATTATAAAAAGAGATAATGAGATTAAAAAGGTAAGAAAATCAAGGTAAAGTGGTTCTGGTTTCCCTGGATATATATTAAATTTTCTTAAAAGGAAACCTATAAGAAAACAAATAGATGAGGATAAATAAACAAAAGCAGGATTTATTTTTTTTAAACTTAATAAAACTAAAATATAAATAACTATCCACTTAACAAGTATTTTCAGATTTTCCATTAAAAATGTGAAAAACCTTTATCTTTTATTTCAATAATTTTACCTTCAAAAATGCCTGTATATTTTCTTTCTTTAATTATCTCTCCTATTTTTGTTATTTTCGTTTTTCCAATTTTTTCGGATATTTTTTCATTTACTGGTGCTGTGAATAAAATTTCATAATCCTCACCATCATTTAAAGCATGCAAAATTTCTTCAAATTTATCTTTACTTATCTTTTTTGCTTCATCCGAAACAGGTAAATTTTCAAGATATAGTTTAAAGCCAACTTTATTTGCTTCACATAATTTAATCAGGTCAGAAGAAAGACCATCAGATATATCAATCATTGAATTGACTTTATATTTTTTAATTATTTCTCTTACCTCAAAAATTCTTGGCTCTATATTGAATTGTTTTTTTATCTGTGAGGCTCCAAGAGTTCCTGTTACATAAATAAAATCTCCTGGTTTTGCGCCCTTTCTTGTTTTTAAATATTTCTTCTCAACTATTCCCCCCATAAAAACATCCATAAAAAATTTTTCAGACCTTGTTAAATTTCCTCCTATTATCTCAAATTTATACCTTTTACACATTTCTTTTATCCCTTCGGTCAATTCCTTTATAATTTCAAAATTACTTTCAGGTAATCCAAGAGAAACAAGTGCAAATTCAGGAATTCCACCCATTGCTGATATGTCACTTAAATTGACCGCCATTGCCTTTTTTCCAATTTGTTTCCAGGTGAATTTTTCTTTCTCAAAATGGATATTTTCAACAATGGTATCTGTTGTTAAAATTAACCAATATTTTTTAGAATATTCAATTACTGCACAATCATCACCTATACCTATTACTGCTTTTTTGCTTTTAAAATTCCTTTTTAAAAATTCAATTATTTCTTTTTCGTTCATTTTAAATATTTGTAAACAATTTCATCAAGTACTCCAACTTCATCAGCAATGTCAAGAATAGTAATTCTATCTCTTATAAATCTTGACAGTAAAATTGCATTTTTAATAAGTTTTTTGTCATTGCAGATTTCACTTAAATGTAATGGACATTCTGCTTTTTTTAAAAATTTTTCTATTTCAGAAGGTGAATAAACCAATGGCATTGCTTCTTTTTTTATCTTTTCCCATTTTAAAGGTAATTTTTCTTTAATCACTTCTACAACTTTTATTTTTTTATCAAATATTTTTTTAAGAATATTTTTGCTTGAAGGGAATAAAGAACACAGATATTCAAATTTTTCATTATAATCTATCTTTCTTTGTTTTATTCTTTCACAGATTTCATCAGTTTTAAAATCCCTCAATAAATCATAAATTAAAGAACTTATATAAACACCAGTCCCTACCTGTAATCCATGAAAGGCAAATGGTTCAATTTTATTCTGATGGGAATACATATCAAGAAAGTGTGAAATTAAATGTTCTCCTCCTGATGCAGGAGAGGAAGAGCCTGCAATAATCATTGAAATTCCACCAAGATTGAGTCCTTTCATAATACTTTTAATAATTTTTTTATCCCTCTTTTTAATTAAATCGCCTTTATTTACATACTTTTTCTCTGTTTCACTCACAATTTTTAATGGGAGAGCACAGAATTTTTCTCCTGTTAGTATTGATGATATTTTCCAGTCAGAATTTGCAAAACCTTTAGCAAGTGAATCAGCAAAGCCAGCCTTTATAAGTTCAATAGGTGCATTTGTTATTATATCTTCATCTATATAGACATATTCACACACTTTAACAGGACTTGTAATTTTAACACCATCTTTTATATATGCAGAAACAGGAGATGTGTATCCATTCATACTTGGTGCAGTTGGAAAGGAAATCACAGGTATTTTATTTTTATCACCTGCCAATTTCCCTAAATCTGTTATTGTTCCAGTTCCACAAGTTAAAATTAAATCTTTATCTTTAATGTTTTTTTCAGTTTCTTCAATATACTCATATTTTGCATAAACCTTTTTTCCCTTTTCTGTTTTAAGTACAAAAGGAGAGCCACTATTATATTTTAAATTTTCGCAAATTTTTCTCCCACAGACTTCATATGTAATTTCATCGCATAAAACCAGTATTTTTTTATCCTTACCATAAATTTTAAAAATAAACTCATCAATTTCATTTAAACTACCATATTTTATATCTTTAACATCAACTTTATGAATTTCTCCACACTCCTTGCATTTAAACTCTTTTCCAATTATATCTTTCATTTTAAATATTTTACTTCTTTTAACTTCATATGTAAAAAACACCCCCAATTTTCCCACCTTAAAGGTGGGCTCTGGGGATTGTTGAAAGACAAGGGGTTTGGGAAGGAGTTATTTAAGTTTTCTGTAAAATTTTTGGGCATTTGAAAGCATATTGTGGTTGTTATTGAAATAAGCAAAAATTCTTTCAGGTTTTAATTCTTTTATTTTTTTGACAATTTCATTAAGTTCTTTATCAGTATAATTATGTGAATACCAGCCAGTCCTTCCATGAAATCTTAAATAAACTGTATTATTTGTTTTTACAATAAATGATTTAATTTCAGGACTATCAACACTCACAAAAACAATCCCGATTTCTTCAACTTTCTTTACCCATTCATTATTAAACCAACTTTTATGTCTAAATTCTAAAGCAATCTTATCTTTTTCTTTAAAATCACTGAAAAAATTAACAATTTTATCAAAAAATTCTATTGAAAAACCTGGAGGCATCTGAAAAAGGTAAAATTTTATTTTTTCTTCAAGTGGTAAGAATAGATTTTTAAAATCATTCCACACATTTTTACTTTCTTCACTTAATTTTAATAAATGGGTTATTTTTCTATGGACTTTAACTGAAAAAAAAATATTTTTTGATTTATTTGCCCATCCCTTAATCTGATTTTGAAAAGGAAATCTGTAAAATGAGGCATTTAGTTCTACTGAATTTAATTTTGAATTTTCAACATACCAATCAAAACTCTTTCCTTCATTCCAACTATATAGCCAGCCACTTGTTCCAACATATATTTCCATTTCACCAGCCCCGGCAGTTCAATTTTTCCAGGGTATTACATATTGTTTCAAGAATTTCAAGTGGAACATCCGGCCCTATTTCAATACTTAAAGATAATCCCCCTTCTGGTAAATTTAATCTGTCAATTACTTTTTTTATATGTTCTTCAATTTCTCTTTTTTGGGCAAATGGGAATAGTTGTCTGTCAAGGTCAAGATTTACTGCAATTTTACCTTTACAGTATTTTTCTATACCTTCAAGTGTGTTTGGTCTAATTTGTGGATTTATCATATCAAGACCGCATTCAATTAAATCAGGTATTATATCAAGAATATATCCATCTGAATGAAGGTAAACAATAACTCCATTTTCAACACATTTTTCAAACATTTTTTTATAAGGTGGTTTTATATATTTTCTCCATTTTTCAGGACTAATCGGTAAGGATTTCTGTAGACCAAGGTCATCTCCAAATCCCATCCATTCAGCACCAATTTCTATGTATTTTTCAATAATTTTCATATTATAATCACAGACCATATCTATCAATTTTAATAGTTTTGGTTCATCCATTGCTATATCAATCATAAAGTTTTCAAATCCTCTTAAATAATAAAGTTGCATATACATTGAACCATGAAATAAACCGCCACCTGCAATTTTCCCATCTTTTTTTGCTCTTTCAATATTTAATTTTACTTTTTCCCAGTCAATTTCATTTCCATATCTATCATATTTTAAAGGGTCAGGTGCTTTAAATTTTTCAAAATTATCCCAGTTTTTTAAAGGTGCAAGTTCTTCCACAGGTGCTCCACATATTCCTTCTTGTAAATTTTCCCATACAATTCCCCATACATCCTTAAATCTTCCCTTTTTATATTCGGGAGATAAATTTATATTTTTAAAACTCCCTTTTTTATAGTTAGGGAAAATTAAAGGATGTGAAAGAATAATTTTTTCAAGTTCTTCACCATATTTAAACCATGTTGCAGGTAAAAATCCAAATCCACAAGGAATCCAGTCAGGATAATCAAAAAGGACTGCTTTCAAAAAATTTCTTGTCTTTTCCTCTTTTTCTTCAATTTTAACCTTTTTATTTTTCTTCATTTCTTTCTCCTTCAAGTTTACTTGTAAGTCCAAATATCTCAATAAAACCAGTTGATGCTTTATGGTCAAATATATCTTTTTCTGTATATGTTGCAAGTTCTTCCTTATAGAGAGAATATGGAGATTTTCTTCCTGCAATTATACAATTTCCTTTATACAGTTTTAATTTTACCTTTCCTGATACATATTTCTGACTTTCTTCAATAAATCTGTCAAGGCATTTTCTTAATTCTGAAAACCACTGCCCAAAATAAATTATCTGTGAATATCTTATTGAAACAATTTTTTTGAACTCATATAAATCCCTTGAAAAAACAAGTTTTTCTATTTCATTATGTGCTGTATGTAAAATTACTGCTGCTGGTGCCTCATATATTTCCCTTGATTTTATTCCGACCAATCTATCCTCAATCATATCAATCCTTCCAACTCCATGTTTTCCACCAATTTTATTCAGATTTTCAATTATTTCAATTAATTTAATTTTTTTTCCATTAAATGCAATAGGAACCCCTTTTTCAAATTCAATTTCAATATATTCTGGTTTTTCAGGTGCTTTCTCTGGAGAAGTGGTTATTTGATATGCATCTTCTGGTGGTTCAGTATACGGATCTTCAAGAACTCCGCATTCAATTGATATTCCCCATAAATTTTCATCAATACTATATGGCTTTTCCTTTGTAGTTGAGATTGGTATTCCTTTCTTTTTTGCATATTCAATTTCTTCTTCTCTTGATTTAAATTCCCATTCTCTCAAAGGTGCAATAACTTTAAGTTTAGGTGCAAGATATTTAAATGTAAGTTCAAATCTAACCTGGTCATTTCCCTTTCCTGTGCATCCATGACTTACTGCATCTGCCTTTTCCTTTTTTGCAATTTTTATAATGGAGTCTGCTATTAATGGTCTTGAGAGAGAAGTTGCAAGAGGATATTTGTCCTGATATAGTGCTCCTGCTTTAAGTGCTGGTATAATATATTCGTTAACAAATTTTTCCCTTAAATCCTCATAATAAAATTTTTTCGCCCCTGCCTTTCTGGCTCGTTCTTCAAGAATATCAGGTGATTCTATTTTCTGACCAATATTTGCAGTGTAGGCAATAATTTCTGCATTATATTTTTCTTTTAAATATCTAATAGCAACAGATGTATCAAGTCCACCCGAATAAGCAATTACTATTTTCATATTTCTCCTTTTTTTGATTAATTATAACATTTTCAACTTTTTTATCAATTTCTTTTTAAAGAAATTTTTCTTCTCTTAATTTTTTATAAAGTTTAAATCTATCAAGTAAAAATGCGCCAAATCCAGAACAGCATGAAATTATATTCAGAATTATTTTGAGAGTTGAATTTAAAGAAAAGAGATTAAAGATTAAAATACCAATTATGATTGATAAAATCCATATAAATTTTTTATCCTCAAATTTATAAAATATCATTCTTGCAAGGTAAATGAAAATAAAACCTCTTGAAATATAAAGAGTGGATAAAAAAACAGAGATTAAAATTAAACCAATTGGAACACCTATAATGGTGATGAGAAAAATTAAAATGAAAAAACTTGAAATTATTACTAATATGAAACCAAAAATTAATGATTTTATAAAATTTCTTCCAACTGTTAGAACTGTTGATTTTAACAAATTTGGAGCCCAGATTAAAAGTAAAATATAAGGGAAAATTAAAGACAAAAATGAATAGAGAAATTTTATTCTTTTCAATTTTGCTGTTTTTTCTTTAATTTTTTCACTATATGATTTTTTCCACTCAATTTTCCCTTTTATTTCTATTCCGGGTGCATAAATTTCTTTTGGAGAATAATATATTAAATCGCCAAAAATTTTTGTTCCTTTTTCAATTTCAATCTCTTCTCCATGTAAAATTATATCTGAGAAAATCCCAGAAATTTTTATTTTGCTTCCATATATTGATGTTTTTTGAATAACTTTAGCATTTTCAATCAAAACTTTGCTCGCCATTATTCTCAAACCACCTCTAATTTCTGAATTTTCAATTTCTATATTTCTTGCCATACATGTAAAACTACCACCAATTTTCCCTGTAAAAAATATTTTGTTTCCTATTGAATAAAAATCATTTTCAATTATTGAAGAAATTTTTTGATTTAGGGCAAAGGATAAGAAATCTCCGTTTATTTTAAAATTTCCACTTATATTTTTCCCCATTCCTATAAAATCATTTTCAAATAGCCCATTCAATTCAATATTTTCACCAATAACAAAAACTTCCTCATTTGAGTTACTTAATTTAATTTCATCCTTAATAAAAACCTTAGAAAAACATAAATTTGATAATATTAAAATTAAAATCAGAGTTTTTTTCATTTTTTTATTATCTTTATCATAGGAATTTCATCACATCTGGGGAATTTAGGACAGTTTATACAGTCAACCCATATTTTATGTGGAAGTTTTGATTTAGTTGTTCTTTCAAATCCAAATTTTTCAAAAAATTGTGGCACATAAGTAAGAACAAATACTTTTTTAATATCAAGTTCTTCTGCTTCTTTTAATAAACTTTCAATAAGTTTTTTACCATAACCTTTTTTGTGAAATTTCTTTTTTATTGCGATAGATCTTATTTCTGCAAGGTCCTTCCATATTATTTTCAATGCACCACAACCAATTATCTTTCCATTTTTTTCAATAACAGTAAAATCCCTTATTTTTTCATAAATCTGGTTTAATGAAAGAGGAAGCATTTTTCCTTCTGCTGCAAAATAATTGACTATTTTCCTTATTTCATTTACATCTTTTAATTTTGCTTTCCTTATTATTTCTTCTTTCATCTAATATAAACCTTTCTCCCTGATATACTTATTCTTCCTTCAGCAATTAATCTTACTGCAAGAGGATAAATTATGTGTTCTTTTTCCTGAATTCTTTTATGGAGTATTTCAGGGGTATCATCAGGAAGAACTGGAACAACTGCCTGTAAAATTATTGGTCCTGAATCAACTCCTTCATCAACAAAATGGACTGTGCAACCTGTAAATTTAACGCCATATTCAAGTGCTTGTTTCCATGCTTCAAGGCCAGGAAATGCAGGAAGAAGAGATGGATGAATATTTATAATTTTATTAGGAAAACTTTTTATAAATGTGTTTTTTAATACACGCATAAAGCCAGCAAGACATACAAGTTGGACATTATTTTCTTTAAGCACATCTACATATTTTTTTTCAATTTCTTTTCCGAGTATTGTTTTATATTTTTTTGAAGGAATACAGATTGCTTTAATATTTTCTTTTTTGGCTCTTTCAAGTGCATAGGCATCTGGATTATCACTTATGACAACGCCAATTTTTATATTTAAATTTTCCTCTTTTATATAATCAATAATTGCCTGTAAATTTGTTCCTTTACCTGAAGCAAGAATTCCTATTGTAAACATTTTTTTATCTCCTCTATTTTTTTCAGGACTTTTTTTAATAATTTAACATATTCTTTTTTATTTTCCAATTTTTGCTCTTTCAATTTTTTCTTTACACCCCTAATCTTAAATCCATCCCTGTAAATCAATAGTTTCACATTTTTCAACATTTCAATATCTTTTTCTGTATAAATTCTGTTGCCCTTTCTATCCCTAATTATTTTGAAATTTAATTCTTTTTCCCAATATCTTAATATATGAGAAGGAACATCAAGTAATTTTGAAACATCCTTTATATAATAAAATTTACCTTTCATTCTTTTTTCAGTTCCCTGAGCATAAGTTTTTTAATTTCTTTTCTTACATCGCTATTTTTATAAATAATCTTATAAATTGCTTCTGTAATTGGAAGTTCAATATTAAATTTTTTGCTCAATTTATAAAATGCTTTTGTAGTGGGAATTCCTTCTATTACCATTTTTGCATTTTTTAAATATTCTTCCTTGCCTATCTTTACAATCCCTTCTCCAAATGACCTGTTTCTGCTATATTTTGAAAATGAGGTTGTTATTAAATCACCCATACCTGAAAGTCCTCTAAATGTTTTTTCTTCCCCTCCAAGAAAAGTTCCGATTTTTATCATTTCATTCAATCCTCTTGTAAGATAGGATGATTTTGTATTTATTCCAAGTTTAAGACCATCAATTATTCCTGCTCCTATGGCAATAACATTTTTAAATGCTCCACCAATTTCAACTCCTATTATATCATCACTTGAATAAATTCTGAAATTTTCACAACTTATTATTTTTTGAAAATATTCTGAAATTTTAGTATCATAAGAAGCAATAGTTGCCGCAGTTGGATAACCTTTAACTATTTCTTTTGCTATTGTTGGACCTGAAAGAACTGCATAATTTTTAGTTATAATGAATTCTTCAAGTATTTCTGACATTCTTTTCCCTGTTTTAAATTCAAGACCTTTTGTTCCAATTATTATGGGCTGATTATCATAATATAATTTCAGTTCTTTTATTGTATGTCTGAAGAAAGAAGATCTTACGACAATAATTAATATTTCGGAATTTTCAACTACTTCTCCTAATGAATTTGATATTTCTATCGATTTAGGAATTTTAACATTCTTAAAGTAATTGATGTTTTCTCTTGTTTTGATAAGGATTTCATAATTTTCCTTTATTGGTTCCCAGATAAATACCTTATTTTTTAATTTATTAAGAAGAATGGAAAGTGCGATACCCCAGCCACCAGCACCAATAATTCCTATTTTTTCTCCCATGGGAAAATTATTCTGTTTTCTTTTTTATGTATAAGTCGTTTAATGTTTTCTCTATGAGTAAAAATTATGAAAAAGAAGATAAAAATACTTACACAAAAAAGAAAAACGCTTTTGGTAAATATAAATGTGGAAATTATCAATGAAAAAGCTCCTGTAATTGAGGCCAGTGAAACATATTTAGTAGAAAGAACCACTATTAACCATATTAGAAAAGAAATTAAAGCAGGAAGCGGGAAAAGTCCTATTACAACACCAAAACTTGTTGAGACACCTTTTCCTCCTTTTCCTTTAAGAAAAATGGAAAATGAATGCCCAAAAATTGAGAGAATCCCTCCTGCCAGAATAAGAGGATTTGAAAATTGAAGTAATTTACCCGTATAAACAGGAATAAAACCTTTTAAAATATCTAAAATTAAAACAGGGATTCCGAGTTTCCATCCACAAACTCTGTAAACATTTGTTGCACCAATATTACCACTTCCAAAATTCCTTATATCTATATTTTTAAAAATTCTGCAAATTATATATCCAACAGGAATAGAGCCGATTAAATAACAAAACAAAAAATAATAGAATTTATTCACATTATAGACCAAGCAATTCTTTTATTTTATCAACAGCACTTGCTGCATCAGGAGCATAACCATCTGCTCCAATTTCATTAGCAAATTCCTGAGTTACTGGAGCGCCACCAATAATTATCTTTACATTATTTCTTACACCTTCCTTTTTCAATACTTCAATTGTTTCTTTCATCTGGACCATTGTAGTTGTTAAAAGAGCACTCATCCCTATTGCCTGAACTCCACTTTTTGCAACTTCAACAAATTTTTCTGGTGGGACATCTATTCCAAGGTCAATTACTTCAAAGCCAGCACCCTTCCACATCATAACAACAAGATTTTTACCTATATCGTGAAGGTCTCCTTTAACTGTTCCAATAGCAAGTTTGGCAACTGGTTTTATTCCCGCCTGAACAATCAATGGTTCAAGTAAAGCCATTCCTTTATTCATTGCTCTTGCTGCTATTAAAACTTCTGGAACATAATATTCATTGTTTTTAAATTTTTCTCCAACAACCATCATTCCAGCAATTAATCCCTCATTTAAAATTTTATCAACAGCAATATTTTCCTTAATTGCTTTATCAACCAACTCCTCTGTCTTTTTCATATCACCTTTAATAACACTTTCTTTAATTCCTGCTAATAAATCATTTGCCATTTTTTCCTCCTTTTTGTTTTAAATTTTATTAATTAAACCATAAAAAAAATTTTTGTCAAGAAAAAATAAACTCTTAATTTTGCTTCTTTTTTCACTCTATATAAATTTTCAAAACTTTTGATTCTCTTGGGTTTAAATGTATAAAGAATTTATTTTCAGGAAATTTTTTTAATTCCACTTTTTCAATTATATCACTTGCTTTTAAAAATTCCTTTTCAGAATGAATGCATATATCCTGTGAATTTTCTAAGGGATTATGGATGAAAACGAAGTAGTTATTTCCTTTTTTCGCAGTTTTTAACAAAACATTGCCGGTTACTGAAAAAGGGGAAAGGTAACAATTTGCTCCTTCTAAAATCTCCTTGCAAATATTTATAAGTCCGGTAGTTTCAATTTTTCTATTTCCATCATGATTAAGAATATCTCCAATATAACTTCCTACAGGTGTTCCAATTCTGTAAGTAATTGAATTTCCTTTTTTTCTTTTTGTTCCTGTAATTAAAATGCCTGAAGTAAACCATATATCGCAATCAAATGGCTCATACACTTCTAAAAATTTATATCCTTCAACTTTGTAAGAATTTTTTACATTTTCAATAATGGGAGAATCAATGTATAAAATTTCTTTCCTTTTACTTCCAAAAATTTTCTGCATTTCAACTGGAGGCGTCTGGGAATAGGCATAGGTGTATTTGTCATAAGTGAATAAAAATGGACCTGCAAGTAAATTTCCACCCTTATTAACAAACTCTGTTAATTTTTCAATAATTCCTTCTCTCTCAACATTTAATATAGGTGCAATAACAAGTTTTATATTTTCTGGAATACCATTTTTAGAAACCTGACTTCCATAGAGAATTCTAAAATTTGCTCCAACCTTGCTTAAGGCATAGAACCAGCCAATAAGTTCAAAAGTTAAAATTGGAATAGTTTTTGAAACTTCTTCAAATACAAATGTTCTCCAGTCAATCAAAATACCTGTATCTGGTTTGTCAAAATTCAAATTATCAAACTCATTTATAATTTCAGCAAGTTTTGATATTCTTTCTGTTCTTTCATTAAATGAACCATCTTCATTTACAAGACCGAAATTAGGGGATTCATCACCAAATCTTTCATGTCTCCACTGCCAGAATAGATTGAAATTACCTCCATATGATAAAGGCAAAAGGACAAGTTGTTCAATGAATTCAGGTGTTCTTAAATTTTCTCCGTATGGACCATGCCATGTTCTTCCTCCTGTCATTTCTACAAAACCCCACATTTTACCATTTGATGAATCTCTTGTGGTTAATGCCTGTAAAGATGCTCTCCAGAAATTCTTCTCATAACAACTTGTTCCCCATATATCAACATTTTTTGAAATTTCAAAAACATCAAAAGGAACTCTTAAAAGAGAATCAAGTCCTCCTGCACAGTGGGCACAAACTGGATGAATACTGTCATACTTTTTTATTATACTTACTTTCCATTTTAAATAATCAGAAATCCATTGAGAAGCAAACTCATATAAATCAAGCATATCAATAAATACTCCATCAGAAGGCATTGGAATTTCTTCAAAACTTTTATAATCCCTTCCACCATAAATATAATTATAATTTTCTATTTTCCTGTATTTTTTTCTTAAATATTCCCTGTATTTCTTTTTTGTCTCCGGATGGAACAAGTATTCTTTTACACTTCCAAAACCATAAAAGGGCATAAACTCATTCCATGCATCATATCCAAAAAGGGATTGATTTTCTTTGTAATGTAAAACAACCTGTTTTAAAAATTCCTCTATATATTTTCTCCCTTGCTCACAATCAGGATTTATCCCAGGATATCCACCAATTTGAACCATTGGTAATGGATAAGGTATTACCTTTTCTCCTTTAAAATTCATATATAAACAATCAGAAAACTTATTTACAATATATTCTGGGACAACCTCTGCATTTATCTGTATTAGAACTTTGATTTTATTTTTCTCTGCAATTTTAAAAAGTTTATCATAGATTTCAAAATTCCATTTATTTTCTTCAGGATTTACAGTTTTCCAGTATAACCATGTTCTTATTAAATTCAAGCCAGTTTTTTTTATGTTTTCTATATCCCTTTCAAAATCATTAATATCAGGATTTGGAGGTCTAAAATATTCTGTTCCTAAAATTATCTTATTTTTATAATCAATCATTTCCTTTCTTTTTTGGTTTCAATCGCAATTTTACATTAAATAAAAAAAATTGTAAAATAAAATTTACGGGCGGTTAGCTCAGTGGTTAGAGCACTACCCTTACAAGGTAGGGGCCGCAGGTTCAAGTCCTGCACCGCCCAACTAAGGCATAATAGAAGAACATAGGCAAGAAAGGGTAATAACTTAGGCGGTAATGGACTGCAGGACTTGAAAGGAGGCATGTTTTGAAATTGCGACAAGTTGAAGCAATTTCAATGCCGGATGGCCGACCGTAGCCCGTATTCGCTGAAAGCGAATAAAAAAAAGCGGGCGGAGGCGCCAAGTCCTGCACCGCCCAACTAAGGCATAATAGAAGAACATAGGCAGGAAAAGGGTAATAACTTAGGCGGTAATGGACTGCAGGACTTGAAAGGAGGCATGTTTTGAAATTGCGACAAGTTGAAGCAATTTCAGTGCCGGATGGCCGACCGTAGCCCGCATTCGCTGAAAGCGAATAATAAAAAAGCGGGCGGAGGCGCCAAGTCCTGCACCGCCCAACTGAGGCAGAGTAGAAGAACATAGGCAGGAAGAGGGTAATAACTAAGGTGGTAATGGACTGCAGGACTTGAAAGGAGGCATTTTTTGAAATTGCGACAAGTTGAAGCAATTTCAATGCGGATGGCCGACCGGAGCCCGTATTCGCTGAAAGCGAATAAAAAAAAGCGGGCGGAGGCGCCAAGTCCTGCACCGCCCAACTGAGGCGGAATTGAAGAATACAGGCAGGAAGAGGGTAATAATTTAGGCGGAGATGAACTTAGGACTTGAAACTTTTTTAAAAATTTCCCATCTAAATTAAAAAAAGGAGGAATAAAAATGGCAGAAAAAATTATAGGAATTGACCTTGGAACAAGTAATTCTTCTGCTGCAATAATGGAAGGAGATAAACCTGTTATTATTCCAAGTGCAGAAGGAACAACGATTGTAGGAGGAAAGGCTTTCCCTTCTTATGTTGCATTTACAAAAGATGGACAGGTACTTGTTGGAGAACCAGCAAGAAGGCAGGCAGCAGTTAATCCGGAAGGAACAGTTTTTGCAGTTAAAAGAAAAATGGGGACTGATTATAAATATAATATTTATGGAAAAACATATACTCCTGAACAGATTTCTGCTTTCATATTGCAGAAAATAAAAAAAGATGCAGAGAATTTTTTGGGTTATCCAATTAGAAAGGCTGTAATAACTGTACCAGCATATTTTAATGATAATCAGAGACAGGCAACAAAAGATGCGGGAACAATTGCAGGACTTGAAGTAGTCCGACTTATAAATGAGCCAACAGCAGCCTCTCTTGCTTATGGACTTGATAAATTAAAAGAAGAATTGAAAATACTTGTTTTTGATTTTGGAGCAGGAACTCTTGATGTAACAATAATGGAAATGATGGGAGGAGTTTTTAAAGTTTTATCTACAAGTGGAGATACTCAACTTGGTGGAACGGATATGGATAATGCTTTAATTGATTATATTGTTGAAGAATTTAAAAAAGAAACAGGTATAGATTTGAGAAATGATAAAATGGCTATGATGCGTTTAAAAGAAGCAGCAGAAAAGGCAAAAATAGAACTTTCTTCTGTTGTTGAAACAGAAATAAATTTACCATTCATAACAGCAGACCAGACAGGTCCTAAACATCTTGTTATGAAAATAAGGAGAGCAAAACTTGAAGAACTTGTTGCTCCAATTATTGAAAGATGTAAAGGACCTGTTGATAGAGCAATTGAAGATGCAAAACTTACCAGAACAGAAATAAATAAAGTTATCCTTGTAGGTGGTCCAACAAGAATGCCAATAGTTCAGAAATTTATTCAGGATTATATTGGAATTCAGCCGGAAAGAGGAGTTGATCCTATGGAATGTGTTTCTATTGGTGCTGCAATTCAGGGTGCAATTTTATCTGGTGAAATGAGGGACAAAGATATTTTACTACTTGATGTTACCCCTCTTTCTCTGGGAGTTGAAACACTTGGAGGTGTTTTTACTAAAATAATAGAAAGAAATACAACAATTCCAGTTAAAAGAAGTCAGATATTTACAACTGCAGCAGATAATCAGACATCTGTTGAAGTTCATGTTTTGCAGGGTGAAAGACCTATGGCTAAGGATAATTTGTCCCTTGGAAGATTTCATCTTGATGGTATTCCACCTGCTCCAAGAGGAGTTCCACAGATTGAAGTTACTTTTGATATAGATGCTAATGGAATTCTGCATGTTTCTGCAAAGGACCTTGGAACTGGTAGGGAACAATCAATTAGAATAACAGGTTCAAAGAAATTATCACAGGAAGAAATTGAAAAAATGGTTAAAGAAGCAGAAAGATTTGCAGAACAGGATAAAAAATTGAAAGAATTGGCAGAACTTTCAAATCAGGCAGATTCATTAATTTATACAGTAAATAAAACATTGAAAGAACATGGAAACAAAATTAGTGAAACAGAAAGAAAGGAAATTGAAGAAAAGATAAATAACTTACAGAAAATAATACAATCTGAAAATAAAACAGCAGAACAGATTAGAAAAGGGATTGAGGAACTTGAATTTGCATCACATAAACTTGCTCAGATATTGTATCAGCAAGCACAGGCAGGTTCACAGCAATCCACACAAACAGGCCAACATAACCAGGAGGGAAAAGGAAAAGATGAAAAAGTAGTTGATGCAGAATATAAAGTAGAAGACGACAAAGATAAGAAATAATTCTTGTGGTTTTTGATTTTTCTATTTTTTACTGCATAGGAAATACCTTCAAAGAAAATAAAAGGTGTTCAACTTGATATAGCAAGGCAGAAGGAAACAATTGATTTTATAAAAGATTGTGGTTATAATACTCTACATTTCCTTCAGTTCCCAGAGATGAGATATATTTCTGATTTAAAAGAAGGTATAAAAGGTAGATTTTCATATTTCCCAATGACTGTTTGTCCATCTTTAAAAGAAACATACGATAAAATAAAAAGTTTTTAAATTACAAATCCTTATTTTTAAAAATTGCTTATGAGTTAAATTTCCAAAACCACCTTTAAAGTAAGGCAGGATTTTTACTTATTTTTCTATTAATTTTAAGTGTTTCAATGTTGTTAAAGAACTTCTTTCATATTCGTCAAGTTTTATCTGGATATATCTTATTGTTTCTTCTAAATTTGGAATTAAAACATATTCAAGAGCATTAACCCTTCTCCTTGTTCTTTCTATTTCCTCTGCAAAACTTATAAGTTTATTTTCAAGTTCATACAAATTAAATAGATTTTTCAAAATCCTCATCCCCTCCTTAATCAAAAAATTTTCATATGGTGAAATAAAATAATTAAAAACAAATTCACCGGAGATATCTGTTTCAATTGTATTTACAGGGATATTAAATATTCTTCTTCTATTTAAACTGTATTTGATTTTTATAAAGGCGATTTTTAATAGTGAATTCCATCTTTTTTCATCAACTGAACCCCTTAAAATTAAAATTTTTTTACAGAAATCAATAAACATATTTTCAGTTAATTCTCTATCTTTTCTTACAATTGAAATCATTTTTCTAAATTCAATTAATAGTTGTTCTTCTTTATCCTTTAAAAGTTTATGTCCTCTTTTAGCAATAGTAATCCTTTTTTTTAACTTCAATAATTCCATTCTTGTAGGATTTACTTTTATTTTCATTTTAATCTTTCCAGTATTTTTCCATTATATGCGGTGGGATTCTCTTTATATCTGTTTTAGGTAACAACTTGATCAATTTCCAGCCAATATTTAAAGTTTCTTCAATGCTTCTATTTTCATTTATCCCTTGATTTATAAATTCTTCTTCAAATTTTCTTGAAAAATTTAAATGTGCAATATCTGATTCTGTTAATGCTGCTTCTCCAAGGACCATAGCAAGTTCTTCTGCTTCTTTCCCTCTTGCATAAGAAGCAAAAAGTTGACTTGCAAGATATGGATGGTCTTCTCTGGTAAGTTTTTCTCCAGTTTCCTTTAAAATTCCTATTCCCTTGTCTCTTAATCTTGATAATGAGGTTAAAACATCAACAGGTGGATAAATCCCTTTTAAATGCAATGTTCTTGATAAAATTATCTGTCCTTCAGTAATATAACCTGTTAAGTCAGGTATAGGGTGGGTTTTATCATCCTGTGGCATAGTTAAAATTGGGATCTGGGTTATTGAGCCTGGTTTTCCTTTTATTCTTCCTGCTCTTTCATAAATTGTTGCAAGGTCAGTATATAAATAAGAAGGATAACCTCTTCTTCCAGGTATTTCATCTCTTGCTGCAGATATTTCTCTTAATGCTTCTGCATAATTTGTCATATCTGTTAA
>Ga0209225_1000619_pt1 | contig 39341 bp, 43 predicted proteins | sample WasSprMetagenome_FD_184732 | JGI IMG/M metagenome (GOLD analysis project Ga0209225, IMG submission 184732) | Sulfidic aquatic microbial communities from Washburn Spring, Yellowstone National Park, USA - WS (SPAdes) (version 3) | ecosystem: Environmental > Aquatic > Thermal springs > Hot (42-90C)... | reverse complement strand
TTTGTGGCCCAACGGTTTACGATTTTTCCCATGTTGGTCATGCGAGGACATACGTTGCTTTCGACGTTGTTAAGCGGTATCTCAGGCTGAAGGGCTACGATGTTGTACATGTACAGAACATTACGGATATAGATGACAAGATAATAAACAGGGCGCGGGACGAGGGGAGGGACTGGCGGGAAATAGTTGATGAGTACACGTCTGACTATTTAGACGCACTCAACAAGCTACGAGTCTTTGTAGACATGCATCCACGCGTGACAGAGCATATCTCCGACATCATTGAATTTGTACAGAAGCTGATCGACTCTGGACATGCCTATGTAGCTCCCAGCGGAAGCGTCTATTTTGACGTAGACACCTATGACGACTATGGCAGGCTGAGCGGGCGCCTAGACAAGAAAATGTGGACCCAGGAGGAGTTCGCCACCGAGAAAAAGAACCCCTACGACTTTGCACTTTGGAAGGCCAGAAAGCCGGGCGAGCCGTACTGGGACTCCCCTTGGGGCCCAGGAAGACCCGGCTGGCACATAGAGTGCAGCGTGATGTCTTCACGCTACCTTGGCCAGAGGTTCGAGATACATGGCGGCGGGAGCGACCTTATTTTCCCCCACCACGAGAACGAGAGGGCCCAGAGCGAGTCACTGTTTGGCGTGAGACCTTGGGTAAAATACTGGATGCATACGGGCATGCTCCAAGTCGGGGGAGAAAAGATGAGTAAGAGCTTGAAAAACATTGTACCGCTTCGCGACCTCTTCAGGGAGTACGACCCCCTAGTTGTTAGGCTGTGGCTCGCGTCTGCCCACTACAGAACAATCCTCCAGTTTTCGGACGAAGTTCTCAGGCAGGCCCAAAGCAATCTACAGCGCTTGAAGTCCTCTGTGGCTCTTTTGAAGAAGCTTTCCCGCGAGGTCGAGATCGCTGGACGCGTCTCGGACTACGAGATCGAGGTTCTAAAGGAGATGTCAACGCTACGGAGAGACTTCTATGAAAACATGGACGATGATTTCAACGCGAGTGGGGCATTCGCTTCGGTCATGAAGCTTTCGGGGCTAGTTTTTTCCAAGATTTCATCAAAGCCAAGCTACCTGTTAGTGTACAGGGCGCTATCCCTGTTCGAGGAGTTCAACCGTGTACTCGGAGTTCTAGACGAAGACCTTGGTCTAGGTGCTGTGGAGATGCTCCCCTTCGACGAGGTCGTCGACCTAATTGTCGAGGTTAGGGCTAAGCTACGTGAAGAGAAGAACTACGAGCTTGCGGACTACATAAGGAATAGGCTCAGCTCCTTAGGAATACAGCTAATGGACTACGGAGACAAAACAAAGTGGCTACTTGCCAGTAAATGACTTCAAAACAAAGGAGTATATATCTTGGCATTTCACCATAACCAGTTGTTCTACCTAAGAGATGACAGTCTCTTAAGCCTGTTAAATTTAAATATTCATCTTTCTGACTTTATAATTATGAGTAAGATTATAGAGTTAAAAGTTGGACGTAAAGGCCAAATAATAATACCCAAAAAGTTGAGGGAAGAATTTAACATTAAAGAGGGCGGTAAAATTTTAGTCAAGAAAGTAGATGGGAAAATTCTTCTCATCCCTAAGCCAGAAGATCCGGTTGAGTATCTATTAAAGATTGCCCAAAATGTTAGACTGGGAAATATAAGAAGTGAAGTAAGGAATTTAGAGGGGACGCGAAACGTGAGCTATCTTGACAGCTATATATAGATCTTTTATCATGAGAGGAAGAGCGCGCGCTATGGAAATAGTAAATTTCATAGGCAATAAATATCGCATAAATCAAAAGGAAAGAAATGAATTAGAAAAACAAATACAGATCATTCTAGAGAAGTTAATAAGTCTTGGATTAGTTGTGAACTCGAATGAATAAACTTCTAGTAAGAAAATCTGTAGTTATCTTGTTGTTTTATACAGTTCTTACTAGTTTTGGTGCATCTCTTTTTAGGCCTTTCTTCTCCTTGTATTTTATAAGACTTGGCGGAACTCCCTTTATGCTTGGAATCCTCGGATCTCTTTCCTCTTTTATAATACTTTGCCTAAATTTCTTTGGAGGCTATTTTACAGATAAGTATGGGAACTGGCTGGTTCTAGGGGTTTTACTTATAGTAACTCACCTTTTTGTGGCGCTCTATGCTGTGGCGTGGGATTGGAGGGTTTTATTTTTGTTTGTTTTGCTTGCTACTGTTTTTAGTTTCTATGGCCCAGCACTTGACTCTCTTATGGCTTCGGTTTTTAAGGAAAGAGAAAGAGCTATTGGTTATCAACTTATGGAGGTTGCTCGGAGGATCGTTAAGCTTGTTTCTCCGCTGGTTGCTGGGATACTTATAAGCATATTTGGTATTCTTGTTGGCGTAAGGATTGGAATGGTTATCGCAGGAACATTTGGAATAATATCGGGAGTTTTGATCCTGTTGTTTATGAGGGAAGAGCGGAAAGTTTCTCTAAATGCTAAGCTTGACAGGACAAGTGCTCAGTTTTTTGGAGCATACTTGAATTTAATTAGAAGTATTGATAGGAGAATTATTCTGCTTATCCTTTTGGGGAGCATAATAATTTTTGTCTTCGCAATGGCTAGTCCTTTCTTGGTCATATACTCTACAGAGATTGCAAAGGTTAGTGAGCTTGAGTATGGTCTTATTCTGACAGTATCCAACATATGTATCACCTTTTTCGTATTGCCTCTTTCCGGGTTCGTCATTAGAATGCTTGGAGAGATCAATTGTATTATTATCTCTTCTTTTGTTATCACATTATCTATGATGCTTTTTCTTTTACAGCCAAATTTAATGGTTTTATTAGTTGCCTATGTTCTTCTAGAAACATCTGTAAACTTCTACGAACCCTCACTTTTTTCGTTTTTGGACCCGAAGTATTAGAGACATAGATAGGGGAAAATTCTCATCAATTGTTTCACTGATTGAAGGGGCTACCATCATAGCGCCTCTTCTGGGTGGAGAATTGTATAGTATCAGCCCTGTTTTTCTATTTATCGCAGGAGCTATTCTTGGAGTTATAGCATTTGCATCTTTGTGTATTTTTAAATTTGCAGGCCAAGTTAAATAAGAGAATAAAAACCAGGTACTTTTTGGTCGATAGATGTCATCTTAGTGGAACCTTTGGTTCTTTTCCTAGTCCTAGTGCTAGGGCTCCCATTATGCCTATTTTGTCTCCTAGGGGTGTTAGAATTATTTTTGGCACCGTGTTTACTGCGTAGTTTTCTACTTCTTTCTCTATGTTTGCAAGTAGTATGTCTGAGTTGTTTAGCGCGACTGAGCCGCCGATGGTTATTATTTCTGGGTCATACGCGTTGGTTATTGCAGCGAAGCCGTAGGCGTTGTATCTTTTTACTCCTTGTATTACGAGCCTGGCGAAGCTGTCGCCGTTTCTATACGCGTCGAAGATGTCTTTGGCTGTTAGTGTTTCCTTGGCCCTGAGGATGCTCCGGCTCCATAGATCTGGGTGTCTGTTTGAAAGTAGCTTTGCGTATTTTGGTATACCGGCGCCGGAGCAGTATGCTTCCCAGTGTCCCTTTTTTCCACAGCCACAGGTTATTTCTTCGTTTGAGTCTACTACTATGTGTCCTATTTCGTGTGCGTTTCCCTGTTTGCCTAGCAATAGTGTGTCGTCCACGTATACTCCTCCGCCTATGCCCGTGCTTATCGTTACATAAACGAGGTTTCGGTGGCCTCTTCCAGCTCCGAAGAATTTTTCGCCCACAGCGGCTGTGACTGCGTCATTTGTAAATGCTATCTTTTTGCCGGTTAGGTTTTTGAGGACGCGGACTATTTCGAGCCTCTGGAAGGGTAGATTTACGCTTTTTATGACTTCTCCTTTTTCCATGTCTATGGGTCCCGGGGATCCTACGCCTATGCCTACTATGTCTACGTTGTGTTTTTGTGTAAAGGTTTTTGCTAGTCTTGCTATGTGTTCTAGGTATTGGTCTGGGTTGGAAAAGCTTCTCGTTGGGAAGACTTCGATTTCGAATATCTCTCCTTCCTCGTTTCCGAGGGCGACGCGTGTCTGGGTGGCCCCTATATCTACTGCTACAGCATATTTCATTTTGCTCGATGTAGATGTCTATTGGAAGCTATTTTTGTCTTTTGTGTAACTTCAGGAATTACTTTTTGTTTTGTAATTATAGAGAAGAGATTAAAGAAAAATTCAATTACTCTGAACGGAAATACTATGCGTGGGGATGATGATGGTTAAAAGAGGGTATTTACATGTGGCCGTGCCATCGCGCCTGACCCCTTACCTTGTAATTGTCGCTTTGCTGAGGGAGAGTAATGAGTAGGGATAGTATCCACCTGGTCTTAGTTTTTCTGAGCCTTGGCTTGGCACTGGTCTCTATTTTTCTGGCTGTTAGGGTTGTGCTCCTGCTTCAGGATACCTCTAGAACTCTGGATTACCTGGCTGGGCAAATAAAAAAGGTCGACGCTGTGGATAACCTTAATTCATCAGCTATGTATAAGCCTATCCATGTGGCTCTTTGTGTAAATGCTTCCGTTTTCTCATGTTTCAGGGAGGTTTATGTTGGGGGCGTGACTGTTTTATCGGTTATTTCCAGGCATTACCCAGTAGTTGTTAGGAGTAACGGATCGGCGGTAAAAATTATTGGAATAGTCGGCGAAGACTGTAGTGGAGAATGGCGCGTCTATAACGGTGAAGGTAAAGAGGTAGAAGACCTTCTAATACAGATTTACGATGACACTACTCTGTACGTTAAATGCTTGAGTAGATGCTAGCTACATAAATGTTTTAAATATCTTTGAGGTTTTTAGCCTGTGCACCGGCACCTCTGGTTGGGTATCGTCTTGATGTTCCTTTTACTTGGGGGTTTTGTATTGGCCAATGTAAATGTCAAAACTCATAAGGGCGACACCAATCTTCAAGGATATACACAACTCTGGGTGACTGTATCCCCGCAGAAGCTGAACTTGACAAGCAATGTTGGTGTTGTCTCTATTTTTGTAGCTAACCTTGGTCCAGGGGTTGCTGAGAACACCTATGTGAGCCTCTCAGCCACTGGTTGTTCACTTCTATCCACGGATGGAGAGAGATGGGGTAGGAATCTCACATTCTTTCTGGGCAACATGCCTGTTCGTTATACGAAAACTCTTTCAGTGATTGTTCGCTGTAACGGCACCATAGGTTCCATAATTGTGACAGCATTGTCGGACAACTGTGACCCAGTTATGGCAAGCATTGATGTTCAGCTCGCTACCAATAGCCCGAGCGCCAGTACACAGCTTCCAATAACGAACCTTATAGCGACAGCAACGATTGTCTTGGCCTTGATATTTCTAGGGGTTTACTTGGTTAGGAGAAGAAATGAAAAAAGGAAAAGAAAGAAAAAGACTAAATAATTTTTTAGATCCAGCCCCTGAGCTTCATTGCCGTTACTACTCTTTCTACTGCGATCGCATATGCCGCAATTCTCATTGGATACTCATGGAATCTTTTCTGCCACTCGTTGTAGACGCTACCGAAGTTCTCGACCATTTTCTTTTCTAGCCTTGAAAGCGCCTCTTCCTCAGTGAGCCAGTTGCCCATCCTGTTGTTTGCCCACTCTATCCAGGACATGACTACGCCTCCAGCGTTTGCGAGGATATCTGGGATCACGATTGTGTCTTTCTTCCTTAGTATCTCGTCAGCCTCGGGGGTTGTTGGACCGTTTGCGCCCTCGCTTATGATTTTCGCTTTTATCCTGGGTGCATTGTCCTTTGTTATCACGTTTTCGACGGCTGCTGGGACAAGTATGTCTACGTCCAGCTCGAGTATTTCTTCATTGGTAATCTTTTTCTTGTACTCCTTGTAGTTTGTGACGCTACCCGTTTGCTCCTTGATCTTGATAAGTTCTTCAACGTTTATTCCGTTGGGGTTGTATATGCCACCCTTACTGTCTGAGACTGCTACAACCTTTGCTCCCCATTCACTGAGGTATTTTGCGGCAGAGATTCCTACGTTTCCGAAACCTTGGACAGCTACAGTTTTGTTTTCAACGCCTCCCCAGACCTTTTTAGCCGCTTCTCTAGCAACGATTGCGACGCCTAGCCCTGTGCTTACGACTCTTGCATATAGTCCACCGATTTCTTTGGGCTTGGCTGTCACCACTCCCCATGCATTGTAGCCGACTATCTTGCTGTACTCGTCCATGTACCATGCCATGGTTTGTGGATTCGTGTACACATCTGGTGCTGGTATATCCACGTCTTCTCCAACAATCCTCGACAGGGCTGCGAAATACTTTCGAGAAAGCTCTTCGAGTTCTCTTGGGGAAAGCTCCTTTGGATTAACCTTTACTCCTCCCTTGCCACCACCGTAAGGTATGCCTGCAAGAGAGTTCTTCCACGTCATCCATATTGACAACGCGACAACCTCGCCTTCTGTAACGTTCTCGTGGTACCTTATTCCACCTTTGTAGGGCCCTAAAGCACTGTTGTGCTGGCTTCTCCAGCCGTGGAATACAGCTATTTTACCGTTGTCTAGTTTTACTGGTATCTTTACGTGTAATAACCTTTCTGGGTGCCTAAGAACCTCGACAACATCGTCCGGTAGGTTGAGGATCTTGGCGCTTTGCTTTAGCTGTTGTACAGCCATTTGGTATACAGGGTCGTTTTCGTATGTCATTTTCTCGCCGATAATCAATATTGCAAAGTAATATTTAAGCATAAAGCTTTTATAGACCATTGTAGTTGTTCGAAACTTTTTATAAGCTTTACTCAACAAGTGTAAAAAAATTCTTTACAGAAAGCTGTAGGCTCTTAGGAGTCTATTGGAGAAATGTAAAAACAGAAGCTGTGCTGTAAAAGGTATTACGGGGAGAAAAACGGTATAAATAATGCTTATTTAGCAAATTTGATTTGAGCCTTTAGAATTCCTCTTCTTCTTCCTCTTCTTCCCACTCTTCCTCCTCTTCGGGGAATTCTTCTTCCTCTTCCTCGAATTCCTCCCACTCTTCCTCCTCTTCTTCTTCCCATTCCTCCTCTTCTTCAGGGAATTCTTCCTCTTCTTCTAGCCAGGCTGTTTTTTTCATAGTCTTTCATTTTGGTCTGTAAAAAACATGTATTAAAACTTATCTTTGGGGATACAAATGAGAAACTTTATAGGGCTTTGAAACGATTACAGACAAGTGAGTGCCCCAGAAATTGTAGAGGAATTTGTAGTGGATGCCGACAGTCTCCGAGAAAAGCTGATGAAAATGGGTGTAAATAGTATTGTGATTGCAAAAAATGATGAAATAAAGTACAAGTATCCCCGGGATTTTAACGCCGAGGAACTGGTATACAAAGTGAAAACATTGCTCTATCTTTTGGGTCATGAGGGCCAGAGCTTCTTTGTCAAGCCTTCTAATGAAGTAATCTTTGTTTTTAGAGCTGATGATGCATTAGTGATATTCGCCGGAGACTTAGACGAAAAATTCGAGGAAGAATATTCTTTTGTTGCAAGGCTCTTTCTAAGTGAAATAGCATAGGGAAGCTAGGCCCAATCGTTATGCAATAAATACATTAGAATTGGAAACCATACATCAAGTATTATCTGGCATAGATACATAAGAAGAAGACTGTGGACTTTCTTAAGGGGAAAACATCGGTGGATTTATAAGTTGTCTTTTGGTTTATGCAGAGGAGTGGGTATGAATAGGGCGTTGCTACTGCAATACTTGATTGGACTTGTATTGCTGGTTGTTTTTGCTTTTCTGAATGCTAATTTTCCCCAGTATACTTCATGGATCTTTTTGCTGTACTTCATTGCTTTGATGTCTATAATGTTTGTTTTGATGGGAAAGCAGACACAGACGCTTCTCAAAGACCTCGACGAGATTAAGAAAGGAGAGACGCTTTACAAATCTAACATGGAAGAGGTCGTGAAGCTTAGAGAGAGAGACCTCCAGAATACACAGCCGGAATTGATGGGACAGTTTAAAGCTACCCTTGTACCATTCTTTTCACTCCTTGTTTTTATATTTGTTTTCTATATTCCACAGGTAAGGGATTTCTTTTTCCAGGCAGGCAAAATGTTTGCGCCTGTAGACACGAAAATGGCTAGTTTCTTTGAATACCTCTTTCTGTATGGGTTCTTCTATGTTATTTCTCTAATAAGTGGGCTTTATACGAGACGGCTACAGGCGAAGACTGGGACACTTGTCATAGCTACAAACTATGTTGTTACATCAAAGGGTGTAATAATTGATGAACGAATGCCTGTAAAGTTTCCATTAAAAGGCAACATAGTTGTTGATTCCCGGAGGAAGTTCGTAGAACTTGAAACAGTCCAACAGGTTATGGGCTCTACAGTGAAGCAACGTATAAGGCTGTATGCCTCTGAACCAAGCAAGCTGGCTAACCTCTTAAAAACATATGGTGCAACTACAAAGTAGCAGAACTGCTTGAAAAACCATGGAAAGCTTTTTAAGACGCTCGTTTTCTTTTATTTTGGACGTTGTGGCGGCCGTAGTCTAGTCTGGTAGGATGGCGGCCTGCCACGCCGCAGAACCCGGGTTCAAATCCCGGCGGCCGCACCACTGTTTGGATTCATAGGAAAAATTATTTATCGAGCCCCAAGTCTTAAACGTGTATCAAGGTGCATAAAATGCCGCCCAAAGTGCTAACGATTCGTGAGGCTCTTAAGCATCCGTTGCGTAGAAAAATCATAGCATATCTGCTCGAAAATCCAGGATCCTCTGTTAGGCAACTTTCCAGGGGGCTAGGCATAAGTGTTGGCTCTTTGTCTGGCCACCTCGTCATTTTAGAGAGGGTAGGCCTGATATTGGAGCAACGAAGGTCGAAGAGGCTGGAACTGTTTGTAAACAGTGAAGTATTTCTGACTATAAAAGAGGAGTTTAAAGGAGCCGGAAACCTCGAAAGTAGTGTCGCGGAAGTATAAAGTATTCTGTTCACGATTATTTTGCTTCGAAAAGATTTAAGTGAAGGGTTGCCTCTATTTCACTCTGTGAATGGAAAGATGTCTGGATGGGATGAGAGATTTATTTATGCAACTTTTGACGAGGTTAGAAGCGGGCTAACTACCGACGTATATTTTTCAAGGACGAGAAAGGTTCTAGAAAAATATGGTCTACTTGATACAGTTGTCCACATGGAGGTGACTACTAGTAAGTTGCCTAATGACTATGGGTGGGGAGTTTATGCTGGGCTACGTGAAGTTCTAAAGTTACTGGAAGGTAGAAATGTCACGGTGAGGTCTATCCCCGAGGGTACAATTTTCCACGCAAAGGATTTCTACGGCTACAAAGTTCCTGTATTGACAGTTGAGGGTCCCTATGGCGAATTCTTGGAGCTTGAAACGCCATTGCTGGGCTTTCTTGCCTCTGCTTCTGGCATAGCAACAAAGGCGGCTCGCGTTAAGAAGGCTGCCGGGGAAAAACTAGTATTGTCGTTTGGGGCTAGGAGACAGCATCCCGCGATTGCACCCTTTATCGAATATTATGCATATGTTGGTGGTGCAGACGCTGTTTCAGCGATTCTTGGAGCAGAGGCTTTGGGAATAAGGGCTACGGGGACGATGCCGCATAGTCTCCTAATTATATTTCGCGGTGTTTATGGAGACCACACGCTTGCATGGAAAGCCTACGACGAGGTGATAGAGAAGGACGTCAACAGAGTAGCACTAGTAGACACTTTTTACGACGAAACAGAAGAAGCACTCATGGCGGCTAAACTATTGGGTTCAAAACTTTGGGGGGTAAGGCTAGACACTCCGGGTAGCAGGAGGGGAAATTTCGAGGAAATAATTAGAGAGGTCCGATGGAAGCTTGACATAAATGGCTACAATCACGTAAAGATAGTTGTTTCAGGTGGTATAGATGAAGAAAATATCCCTGCGCTTGCCAGGGCTGGGGCAGACGCCTTTGGGGTTGGAGCCGCTATCTCTACCGCCCAGCCAGTAGATTTCTCTATGGATATCACGGCTATGAAGATCAAAGGTGAATGGAGACCTATAGCTAAGAGAGGGAAACTTTCGGGTCGAAAACAAGTATATCGCTGTGATGAATGCCTGGCTGATGTTGTTGCTCCAAGTGATACACAAGCCCCCAGGTGCCCCAAGTGTGGCAAACCCATGCGGCCGCTCCTTGAGACATACATTGAGGATGGAAAGCCCGTAAAAAAAGTCGAAGATCCACACAGCGTGAGAAAATACGTATTGGAACAGCTTAAGAAGGTAGAACTCTAGATAGAGACTGACATCACTACAGGTAAAAGTCCCGCCTCTTTAAAGCTAGTTATCGCTGTTTGTAAACATTTTTCCAATTCGCTGTTGCATCTTAGAAGATGTGAGAAACATTTGTATTTGCAGTCTGAGGAGCCGAAACCTCTTGCTATGTGTGTAGCTCCAAGCCTCTCAAGAACAGGAACCAAAACGCACTCCGGCTTTTCCGTCTCAGCGTAAACTACATGTGTAACAATAGATGCTTGGTTGGTCAAGAGATAGTCTATGTGCCAGTGAAGCTTTTTCGCTCCTCTAAGGTGCCTGTTTATCCTTGCTCTTAGCCCTCCAGGACCTTTGGCTGACCCAACATAATAATATATTCCTCTGGGTATCATCCACTCCTTTCCAGTTTTTAAATAAATTTTTACGTCTTCCATGACCTTTATCATTAACAAATATATGCCCCTACGATTCGGTATAGACATCTTGATTGTTATATTTGGAGAAAAATATTTATTATTTTGCAAGAAGTTTTTAGCTAGGACTTTACATAGTTAAAGCTGGGATTAGTGTGGAAACTTCAAAAAATTTAAGTGTCTTGATAGCGGGACCAGCTGGCGCAGGAATTTTCAGCTCAAGCGTAACCCTTGGAAAGATGTTTCTTCGTCACGGCTTGAATGTTTTCATTACAAATGAATACCCATCTTTGATCAGGGGTGGACACCAATGGGCACAAGTTAGAGCCTCTCTTGAGGAAACAGTGTTTTCGCACCAGAAAAAAGTGGACATTGTTTTAGCTTTGGATAAGCCTTCTATTGAGAAACACACTGCTAGCCTTAAAACGAATGGAATCATTATTTGTGATGAAGAAGATGCCAGTAGCTTGGCGAAAAATAATGTACAAATAAGGGCCTTTCCCCTAAGGAAAATAATAAAGGAAATGAATGCGCCCAGCGTAGCTATAAACTCTATCGGGCTAGGAATAATTGTAGGGATTCTCAATGGAAATATAGAGATAGCAGAGAAGCTTTACGATGAGCAATTTAGAGGCAAAAAAGAGACTGCAGATCTCAACAAACAGCTTTTCAAAATGGGCTATGAGTACGGTAAAGAATTGAGCAACAGCTTTCAAGGCTACAAGCTACCTCAACAAGCGATATATTCAGGTAAAGAGAAAAGGCTCCTGATAGATGGCAATACTGCAGTTGCTCTTGGAGCGTTATCAGCTGGATTAACATTCTTCGCATCCTATCCCATGACCCCAGCCTCCCCTATCCTGCATTTCTTGGCAGAGATCCAGAAAGAGGTTGGAATAGTTGTTTTTCAGCCCGAAAGCGAAATTGCCGCTATCAATATGGCTATTGGTGCGGCTTATGCGGGTGCAAGGTCTATGGTTGCGACAAGCGGCGGAGGCTTCTCGTTGATGGTTGAAGCATTAGGACAGGCGGCAATGACAGAGACACCGATACTTATAGTCGAGGTGCAGAGACCCGGTCCCTCAACAGGACTCCCAACGCACACGGCGCAGGGAGACCTAAGATTTGTGATTCATGCATCCCAGGGAGAATTCCCGAGGGTAGTGCTGGCGCCTGGCGACCCGTATCAAGCATACGTGTTAGCAAACAGGGGACTTAACATTGCTTGGAAATACCAGGTCCCCGTAATTCTATTGTCAGACAAGTATCTTGGAGAAAGCTACTGGACGGTACCAGACTTTCCAGAGTTGGGCATAGAGGAGCCGAAAATCTCCAGAGAAAATGTAGGGGGGTTCTTTCCAAGATATAAGATAACGGAGGACGGTGTTTCCCCCTTGGTTTTCCCAGGAACACCTGGATCCCTCGTCTATGCAAATACAAGTGAACACGACGAGTATGGATTTGGCACGATAGAGCCTTCAAAGGTAAAGGAGATGCAGGACAAAAGATTGAGAAAATATAGACTCCTCCGCGAGGAGGCAGAAAAACATGGCATTGAAACCATTGGGGATGGAGACATTGTTGTTGTGACTTGGGGATCCACAAAACAAGTTGTGCTCGAGGCTCTAAAGGGTGTAAGCGGGGTAAAACTTGTCCAAGTGATTTGGATGGAGCCCTTCCCAAAGAATAAATTACTCTCTGAAATTAAAGATAAAAGGCTTTTAGTTATCGAGAATAACTCTACTGGGCAACTTGCTTCTCTTATTAGGGAGAACCTATTCAGGGAGCCTGATGGCTTGCTCTTGAAATATGATGGGCGCCAGTTTTTCCCAGAAGACATCCAGCTCTGGATAAACTCTTATCTCGAGAGGTGAGAGCATGGATCCGTCCATCTTTGATACAGGAAAAAGACCTGTCTGGTGTCCAGGATGTGGTAACTATTCTATCCTCTTAGCGCTTAGAAAGGCACTTGCAGAGCTAGAAATTAACCCTGAAAGAGTGGTGATTGTCACGGGTATTGGTTGCCATGGACGCATGAGCGAATACATGAAAACTAACACTTTTCATACTATTCATGGACGTGTATTGCCTCTGGCTACGGGCATCAAGCTCGCCAACCCGGATCTCCTCGTGATAGGCCATAGTGGCGATGGAGACGCCTATGCAATCGGTATGGGGCATTTCCCCCACGCTGCTAGACGCAACATAGACATCAAGCTTATTGTGCACGACAACATGATATTCGGGCTTACTACGGGACAGGTTACCCCGACGACTCCTATAGGCGTTAAAACACGTTCTACGCCTTTTGGCAACTTTGAACAGCCATTAAACCCCATTTTGCTCGCGCTTGCAAGTGGCGCAACGTTTGTTGCACGAGGGTTTAGCGGAGAAGTCGAACACTTAAAGGAGTTATTTAAAGAGGCAATAAAGCATCGTGGATTCGCCTTTATCGATGTGTTACAGCCATGTGTAACCTTCTACAATACCTATACTATTCTCCGGCAAAAGGTCTACAAGCTTGAGGACACTGGACATGACCCTACAGACTTTGAAAGAGCCGTTAAGCTTGCCTCTGAAACCGAAAGGATACCTATAGGAATATTCTACCGCATAAATAGGCCGATTCTGGAGGACGCCTTCCTACACGCTATAAATCCTCCTCCTGCCCTTAGACAAAAGCCCGCAGATATAAGAAAGATTCTGGAAAGGTTCAGGTAGAGAGCTAGCCAGGGGGCTCAGCTAGCGGGATTATTTTTTCAACTATGTATGAAACAAACTCGCTCTGGGAGAGCTGTGTATAAGCAATGACTGTTCCTGAGGCGCTTATCCCGAATACACCGACTTCGTCGCGGTATAGGATGTATTTTATCTTTATGCTTTTTTCTTTCTCGCCTCTAGGTAGAACTGATGCCAGGTTTCTGCCAAAATATACCGTGGTTTTTATTTCTTCCTCACTGCTTGTGCTCTCATAAACTATCTGTTTCACTTCAACGTTTTCTGACCTGTAGATTTTGCTTAGAGCCTGTGAGGGTATAACTAACCTGTATATCACGTCTGGTTTTTTAAACAATTCTTCAGACAATATGTCTGCCAGTTTTTCTGCTTCCTTTTTTCTAGAAAAAACTACTAGATAGAGATCGGCGCCGACTTGTATGAAGCTAAGCGGAGTTCTTCTCGTCACTGGTAGTTTTAATATATCTTCATTTATCTTGACTGCTGAAACGAAGGAGTCGGAAACAATTAATGAAAGAGAATTTTGGCTTTTTTCCATGTTTTCGGTCTTTAAGCCTAGCTGAAACTTTTTTCCAAGAAATTCTATCTCCGACCTAAATAGAGAGAACTTGCTGAGCTGACTGGCCAGCTTCTCCAGGTCAGCATCTGTGTCTACGCCAAATAGAGTTGCTGGATATGCCACAGTCTGCCCTCTATTTTTTGTTTTTCTAAATAATTAAGCTAACTGGTAAAAAAGCTTGGAAGACTGCGTTTCTGTTTTAAGATTTTTCTAGCATGTTGGAGGCTTACTTCTCGGTATTCCAGCCCTTCTCTTTTTAGAGCCACTAGTGCAGACTGGGTAAATCTTGGAGCTACGAGAATTGCTCGGACTGATACGTTTGATCCTCCCTCCTTTCTTATTTTGTCTACGTATCTTTTAAGTTGATAAACAGCTGAAACATCTGCCGTCTTCTTCTTAACCTCTACTACTACTAGGTTTCCGTTTTTGTCCATGAAAACTATGTCCGCATATCCGGCCGAGCCCAGCGAGAACTCGGAGCCGACTAGTTGAAGCTCTTCTCCCAGCATTCCTGCGGGGTCAAGTATGATTGCTTGTTTTAAGTCTTCTTCGTCGCCCCACATTTGGAACTCGGCTTGGTCTTCTAGCCTAGAAGAGTAAAAATGTTTGAGTTCTTTTATTTCGATGACCATTTTCTCGTGGATTCTGGGCCTCAGTATATTTAGTTTAATAATTCCTCTATCATCTTCTATCGTGACAATACTTCCAGGGGGCTGATAGTTTACAGGCTCGTATCCAAATGGTCTATGAACTATGACTGCACCATCCTCTTTTATTATGATTATTCTTTCTCCTTCACTGAGCTTGGAGGATGCTCTCCCCTCATAGAAGATACTACACTTCGCAACAAGAATCACAGTTTCTTTTCTGTACAGAGCTTGCCGGAGCTCTTCGATCATTGCCATTTAATGAGACTCTTCTCTCTAGTAATATAAAAGCTTATAGCCATGCTCCTCCATAGTAAAGTCTTCTACTTTGCTTTTCCAGTTCTCGTCAAGCTTAGAGACCTTCTGTTTCCATTCCTCAACCATCTTTAGATTTGTTTCCCATGCATCTTTATCGCGAACAAGCATGACTACCCTGCTTTTATCATCTTTCACTTTAATCTTGTACCCAGTTATTTCCTGGATCTTCTCCGCAAATTTTTCTAGCTCGTCTAGAGTAGGCATAGCTGTTATAGGTAATCTCTTCTGGCTTTCTCCTACCCATGTATATCCCTTGAGTTCTACAAACATGGGATTAGCTTTTTTGATAAGAGACGCGTACCCCTCTGGTTCAACCATATTGAGGTCTCGAACCATCGTGAGTCTAATAACTGTCCTGCTCTTCTTAAATTGATCTAACAATTCGAGGCTGGTCAAAACGTTTTCCCATGCATTTGGAATCTTTGGGTCGGCTGTTGCCTGGAATACTTCCTTATTTGGACCGTATAGGCTAAGATAGAGGTTTGTTGGGTGGGCGTCTTTCTTCAACATTTCTTTGAGCCGCATTGGAATAGAGCCATTTGTTACGAGAAACGTTGTAAAGTTTCTTTCATTTATCCTCTTGATGAGGTCTGGAAGCTTTGGGTAGAGAAGTGGTTCTCCGTCGAGGCTTATCGTGAAATGTCTGGGGAACATTGCTTCAAGAAACCTCTCTTTGGTAACCTTTGGGTTGCCCTTGAAGCCTATCAATAGAAGCCTCTGTGCAATAATTGAGCCATTGATTATGTCTTCTGGCTCGTCCCACCTCCAGCCATTGGGGATCTTGAATCGCCCTGGAAGATGCATCCTCCAGCAGAACTTACATGCAAAATCGCAGAAATTAAGGACAGGGGTCATTTGGAGGCATCTATGGCTCTGTATACCGTACCAGCTTTTGTAGCAAAGTCTCTCCCCTCTAATTGCAGACCTAGTCCATCTGCAGATAGCTACGGCGCTGTGGTTTCCCACTAGCTTGTAGCCTGCCCTTAGATATCGTGCAACTTCCATTCTTTGTGTAGACTCCATTACTCTCTTTTACCTAGATGTTCTGCATTAATAAAACCTTTTTGTCGAAAAATGATTCTATAAGGATATCACTCTTTATAGAGAATATAGAAAAATAGATTTATATAGAAAAACATGAGAGTCAGATTAGGGGGCTAGGCCTTGAGCAAGGAAAACATTGCGATACTCATTGTGTTACTAACAGAAATACTTATAGGTATGGCGACTGGAGTACAAAGAACTATTCTCAGCGTTTCCTCTCAAAAATCACTTGGAGAGATAAGTTTCCTTTTTCCAATAATTTCCTTCGGTTTTTTTAAAGCTTTCTTTGATCTCATGGCTGGTTTCTATGCAAATAAGAGGGGCAGGAAGAGCTCCCTTATACTTGGAACAGTTATCTATCTATTCGGCTCCATACTAATAGCTGTACTACCACCTCCATTTAACTTCCTAGCTGGAAACATGTTTATCGGGGCAGGAGAAGGATTAATTTTTGCAACAAGTGCTATAGCTATTAGAGACATCCTTGGACTTGAACGTTCATCTCTTAGTTTCGGGTACATTGAGAGTGCTTGTTATTTTGGATACTCTATAGGAGCATTTGCAGGTGGTCTAGTATTCAACTCTGGCGGACTAGGAGCAAGCCTACTTGTCATTGTTGTATCTGCAATTCTTGGTCTTCTGGCTGCGCTAAACTCGCATGAGACACAAAAATACACTGAAATCGAGAAGAAAAAATACTCAATGAACATAAGGACAGGAGAGACAATAAAAATGCTTCTAAGAAATCCTAGTACTCTTGCAGCACTTATCGCTGCACACATGACTAAAGTTGCTGACACAGTTGTGTGGGGAGTTGTCCCATTGTACATGGTCCGCAGAGGCATGGAAGTTTACCAGGCAGGATTTGCACAGTCTATTCTTCTCATTGTGTGGTCTGCAACTATGCCGTTCTGGAGCTCGCTCTCAGACAGAGTTGGTAGACGCGTAATAGCGACACTAGGCCTTATGCTTGACGCTTTTCTGCTTATAGCTTTGCCAAGTGCCCGAAGATTTCCAGAGATACTCCTGATAGTACTCGTTATGGGTTTAAGCTATGCAATGTTTTACCCAGTTCTTCCCTCTCCAATAGCAGATCTGACGCCACCGGCTGAGAGGGAAATAGCTATTGGCTTTTATAGAATGATTAGAGACTCTGGGTATGCGACTGGAGCTCTACTGGGAACATTGTTCTTGTCAATATCTCACTCATCCCTCGAAGAAGTGTTTATTAACTTTGGAAGCATTCTAGCTATAACAGCTGCAGGCTTCTCAATAATATTCCGCGAAACTAGACCCACATGGCCTTTCCTGGACCTGACAATTAAACATGTTGAAGTAATACGTGGAATACTGGATTATCAGCATAAAATGGTTGAAGCGGCATTTAGAGGCGACCTTTCTGGCGTAACTGAGGGGATTGGAAAAATAAAAGAAATGGAGAGAGAGGCCGACAAGATTAAGAGAGAAATCATATGGAAGATCTACTCGGGGGTTTTCCCGCAGTCCAGCAGGATGGATTTTGAAAGACTTGTCGAAGAAATTGATAAAGTCGCTGGCGCGATAATTGAGTGCAACGAGCGATTCCTCTGGATAAAATTCACCGACAAAATACAGGTGCTTAAGCCTGTCATGCTTGATATGGTGGATAATACTCGTGAATTAGCGGATAAACTAATTGAAAACTTACGTATGCTTAGTCTATCTCCCCTCTACGCTGTGAGGGCCACCATGGATATAGATGTTGGCGAAAGGAAAGTTGACGAGTTAAGGGTAAAAGCAATATACTTGATTAGAGAAATGCTTGATAAGGGAGAAATAGATCTACTGAGCGCCCTCAACATGATGGAGATAGTGAACCTTCTAGAGCTTACGAGCGACGACTTCCAAGACGCGGCAGACATTATCAGGATCATTTCCTATAAGCATGCCGCTATCCCACCTGGACGCATCACGATAGAGTAAGCAAAAAATTGAAAACAACTTATCGTATTCTTACGTTTCCGTCCTCAATGGTCCTATACCATATTTCTACGTTGTCCGGAAACACTTTTGCTACTCTCTCAGCGGTTTGCTTGACTAGTTCTCGTGGCGTCTTCTTTTTATTTCTATATTCATCCGGGACGCCCTCATAGGGTATGAACTGTTGAACCACATATGCTATTCTCGGTGCCTTCAGGTTTAGATTTGCAAGTTCTCTCGAAATCGTTTCTATGTCGCTTGGAGAGAGGAGGTCTGGCACGAGTAGAGTACGAAGCTCCAAAAACTCGGTGTTTTGAGAAGCCAGCAAGATACCTTCCCTAACCCTTTCTACAATTTTCTCGGCTATTTTTGTTTGTAGGCCTGCTACCCTAGCGTATAGTGCCGCATCGCTGAGCGGGGCCTTAACATCTATAGCTACGTGGTCGATTTTTACATGTAAAAATATGTATTGGAGAGCTTCTGGGAGAGACGCGTTGGTGTCCAAGCTTAGTTTGAGGCCTGTTTCCTCCTTTATTTTGAGGTAGAGAGTTACTAGGCTTCTGTACTGCAGGGTTGGCTCGCCCCCCGTGACGTGGAAATAGTCTACAAAGTTTCTTGCTTCCCGTACATGTGAGACAATTTCACCTATAGGTACTACTTTTTTCTCGTATCCTCTAGCGAGCCTGCTATTGCTACACCATGGACACTTGAAATTACAGTAGGACAGCCACAGCGTAAAAGAGACACTCTCTAATACATCTACAAGGCTTGTTTCTTTCCATCCACCAATTATTAACTGCGAGCCAGAGGGTTGGATATGCATCATGGCATCAATAAGGTAAAAATTTTGAAAGCTATAAAAGCTGATACATAGGCCAAGAATAGCTCTGTCAGTATGAGTAAAACAGTGTACTTAGCGCTTTTTACCTGGGAATAGAAGGCGCTAAGAGTTGCAACGCAGGGAGTGTATAAGTTGATGAAAAGCATAAAGGAAACTATTTGGGGCAACGTAAAGTTTAACGTAGCTAGAGCGACTCGCGGAGTATCCTTCCCAGTGGCAATCAACAGTGTCGAAGCTATGCTTTCCTTAGCTAGGAAGCCGCTTAGAAGAGAAAGAGCCACCTCCCATCTATCAAGCCCGATGGGCGTCAAGATAGGTGTGATAAGGTTGCTTATACTGTATGCATATGATCCCTCGACGCTTGAAACGATCCCGCTTGGTCCGAGCATTAGTAGAAGAGACATTAATGTTGAAATAGCAAAAATTATTATGCCCGCCTTTTTAAGAAAATGTAGCGTATTGTCCCAAGCATACCACCATATCACCCTTAGACTTGGAAGATGATACGGTGGCAACTCGATAATAAGCTGTGGTTCTTCTCGTGTCTTTTCCATGTACCGGCTTATAAGGTATCCTAGAATGCCGACAAGGATAAACGAATACAGATAGATGAAGAGAAGAAGCAAACCTGCTATAACCGGATTGTGTATAAGAGATAATAGCATTAAGAGAACTACTAGTCTTGCCTGGCACGGGATGAGGGGGGCCAGAAAGGATGCCAAGAATTTTTCTCTGTCAGTACTAAGTATCTTTGTCCCCATCACTGCGGGGACGTTGCATCCAAATCCCAAGAGGAGAGGCATTAGAGCTTTCCCTGAGAGCCCAAACTTTACCATGGTTTCGTGGTAAACAGCGGCAAGCCTTGACATAATTCCTGTGTCCTCTAGAAAGCCGAAAGCGATAAACACCAAGAAAATTAACGGCAGAAAAGATAGTACCGCCCCCACGCCGGCAAAGGCTCCATCCACAATTATGGAGATAAGCCAGTCAGGTAGTTGTAGCGCTATTAGAAACGTTCTAAGTTGCTCGCTTAATACATTAAATGCAAATGCCACGATACCACTCAAACTATAGTTTTCCAAAAATTCTGCAACTGCGCTTAGTCCCAGTGCTTCTGCGATTTGTTTTATTGGAAAACCAGTATTTACGGTAAGTACAAGCCCTATAAGAAAAGCCAAAATAATGAAAAGTGTAAGCTGGCCTATCAGCGGTTTAAGAAGAATATTGTCTAGTTTCTCGGTTAGTGGCGGCGTGGCAAGCTTACCCTTGTAGATGACTTGGTCGATAACCTTTGAAATAAATTCATAGCGGCTACTCGCTACAATAAGGTCTGGGCTTTTTCCAAATTGCTCCATTATTTGTTTTCTACTCTTTAGGGCCTCACTGTAGAGTTCTGGACACTTCTCCTGCATAATGGCGTCAATATGCTTGTCTCCCTCCACTAGCTTCAGAGCTAACCATCTTCTAGGAAAAATCGAACTCGCCTCGCAGGATTCTAGTGTTTTCTCGAAGTGAGATATGTAATAGTCTATTATCCCATAAGATAGGCTGGGACCTCTAACATGATAGGTGCCGCGAGCAACATTTATTATTGCTTCTATTGCCTCATGCAGACCAGACCGATGAAGAGCGGACACAGCGACTACGGGTACTCCGAGCAGGCTGGAAAGTTTTTCGATGTGGATATGTATACCCATTTTTTCTGCCACATCTATCTTGTTTACCAAGATAACTATGCGACTCGTTAGTTCAAGCGCTTGGACAGCCAGATACAGGGTTGTCTCCAGCGCGATAGCATTTACAACTACCACTACCACATCTGGTTTCTCGTGTATAATGTAGTCTCTAGCTATTTCCTCCTCCTCTGATTGAGCATTTAAACTATAGGTGCCTGGAAGATCAACGATCCTTATTTTTATCCCATGGTGTTCAAGCTCCCCCTCGTAGCGGTCGACAGTTTTTCCAGGCCAGTTCCCCACGAACCTATGTGCACCTACAAGAGTATTGAAAAGAGTGCTTTTCCCAACATTAGGGGCACCCAAGAGTGCAACCCTGACAACATTATTCATGGCTTAACACCTCGACTATAACCTTCATAGCTAGACCTTTACCTATGGCTATTCTTGTCCCATTCTTCTCTAAAACCGTTGGCCCAGCACCGTTAAAAACAACCTTTACCTCTGATCCTGGAACTATCCCCATCTCGTATAGACGCCTAATGCTGCCATAACCTCCACTTACATCTATGACTTTTACTATGCTACCAGGAGGAACATATGCCAGAGCAGTTCTTTTTGACATCGTCATTAGTAATACCAATAATCAAAAAATTCCCAAGAATTTAAACATTTTTTATTCTAAAGAAGACAACAAAGAAGAAACTATGGATACGTTCTGGACACTGTTCTCGGGAAAGGCAAAGAATCAACTATATGTTCTAGCCCAGCTATCCAAGTGACTAGCCTATCCATCCCCAATCCAAACCCGGCATGAGGAACAGAGCCGTATCTCCTCAGGTCAAGATACCACTCATAGTCCCGTGGATTAAGACCAAAAGACTTGATCTTCTCTACTAGTTCTTCTAGTTTTTCTATTCTTTCACCACCACCAATGATTTCCCCGTAACCTTCAGGTGCCAGAAGGTCTGCCGAGAGCGTTACTTCTGGACGCGATGGGTCGTTTTTGTGATAAAATGCCTTGGCTTGAACGGGAAAGCCGTAGAGGAAGAATGGCCTGTCAAACTCCTCGGTGAGTGCACGCTCTTCGTCTGCCCCCAAGTCGTCTCCCCAAGAAACTTTGAATCCTTTGCCTTGCAGTATCTCTATGGCCTTGTCATAGCTTAGCCTTGGAAATGGAGGCTCAACATTCCTGAGGATCTCGGTCTTTCTGCCCAGTAATTCTAGGTCTTCAGCGTTTTTCTCTAGGACCCTCCTGACTATGTGGGCTATGAGTTCTTCTTCCACTTTCATTATGCCTTCCAGGTTTGTCCAAGCTACTTCGGCTTCTGCGTGCCAAAACTCTGTTAGGTGTCTCCGGGTACGAGACTTCTCAGCCCTGAAGGATGGAGCCACTGTGTACACTTTTTCTAGGCTGAAGATAAGCGCCTCTAGATAGAACTGTGAAGACTGTGTCAAATACACTGTGCTTCCATCCACGTATTTGACGGGGAAGAGGGTTGCTCCACCTTCTACAGCAGCAGATACAAACATTGGTCCCTGAACCTCGTAGTACCCGTTGGCCCTGAACCATTCGTGGAGAGCTTCGAAAACGGTGTTCCTTATCTTTAGCACCGAGGTCATTTTCCTGCTTCTGACTGCAAGGTGCCTAACCTCTAGGAGAAATTCTCTAGAGGCATCCCGCCTTATGGGAAAGTTTTCAGCAAGGTGAACGATTTCGAGCTTTTTTCCCTGTATCTCTTTTCCTCCTGGAGCACGTGGGTCATCCTTTAATGTCCCCTCAACCACGAGTGAGGATTCCACGGTTACCTTTCTAGCGTCTGGGTGGCTCGGCGAATCTGGCGTAAAGACTGCCTGTATTATTCCCGTTGAGTCTCTCACAACGATAAATGCTTTGTCGCCTAGGTCTCGCCTCCGATAAGCCCATCCGCGAACCTTTACAGTTGAGCCCGCCGGAAGTTTTAATGCCTCCTTCACCGGAATAATATCTGTGGCCTGCATCGCGATTCCACCAGACACAGTTACTGGGAGACTAATGCTTACAGTTACAAAAACTTTGCTGAGATTTTATCTTGTACGCCACAAAAATTGGATATTTTTCAGGGGAAATAGGCTCTATGTTCCTTCAGGTTGCTTTACCCCCGCTGGTACGATTACTTCAGATCTTTTCTCAATGGTTTTGGCGAGGATACAAATGGAAGAGCCATGGGCAGAGATTGGGTGCGGATCTGGACAGCTCTCACTGCTCGTTGCAAAGAGGGGGATATATGTTGTGGGGTCAGACATAGATGAGAAATGCTTGAGGGCAATGAAGGTAAATTCCAGAGCTAACAAGTTGGACGGCTACATAGATGTTGTTCTTTGTGATGCTGCCTCGTGCCTGAGGAGAAACGCATTTAACCTTGTTTTCACGAACCCGCCCTATTTTCCCATGGAGGCGGAAAAACCTGTAGACGTTTCGATTTTGGCAGGTAGAGATTTACGGATATTGAAGAGGTTTCTCTTGGATTCATTAAGGATTTCCAAGAAGAGTGTTCCCGTGCTTTTTTCTGTTAGCAGCCTCACGGGCTTAAAAATAGGACAGCCTGTCTTATGTCGATGTCTACCTCTCGAGAGAATATGTATAAATATTGTGGCTAAACGATAGGTCTTCCAGTCCTCTGCACTGGTTTTCTCAAGATTTTTAGGGAGAGAACTTCTTTTAGAACAGATTCTGCCTTTCTCCTGCTGAGCATCTGGTTATTGTTTCCACAGTAGGGGGAGTAAATGCACCTTGGGCAACCATCTTCGCAATTACATTTAGAGACAATGTTGTATGCCCGTTTAAGGGCTTCTTCTAGCTTGTAGAACAGCTGTTTGGTGACTCCTGACCCTCCGGGGAATGAGTCGTAGATGTAGATTTGTCCTGTCGGGAAACTTATCCCGCCCATGTCTGTCTGTGATGCGCCAACAATCATCTGACCCGCAAAAATTAGTGCGTGCTCTATTGCGTGGAATGCCTCGGCGTTTTGGATATCTGTCCATTCCTGCTGGGGTGGAAACTCTAAGAGTATCCCTTTGGTTTTAAAGGAATATGTAAGTTCGTCCTCCAAGAGTTTCTGTGAAACGACTTGTCCCTCGGGGAAAGTCTTGGTTACGTAGCCGTAGACGTGGTCTTCGATTGTTAGGTCGAGATACCTTACATGAATCCCCATGACCTCTCTTTCGAGGTATACTTTCCCGTCGTATGGATAGGTGTAGTATAAGGGAGAAGTGGTTACAGGAGGCATTTTTACGGGAAGAAGCTTTACGACTGCTTTCCCCTTCTTGATCCCCAGCGATATGTACGGCGTCCCGGCGTGGAGATATATGGCTCCTGGGAAAAGCTCTTTGATTGCCTGGGGATATTCCCTGTACCCGAGGACTTTCCCCGTCTCTGTGACTATTTTAATCTGTTCGCCTACTCCTCGAATATTTTCCCGAGAACGGAGAAATCTTAGACCCTTCAGCGTGGGTTGGTAATACCCGTTGATGTCCTTTTTGAGATAGCCTTCCTCTTCCATCCTTTTACAGACCTCCCGTTCAAATGTTGTTAATTCTTCAAGTTTGAAGGGCGAATCCAGAGACATGGCTACCAAGTGTACACGTACCACTTCCTCGTTTGCTGGGTCAAGGAATACTGGGTCGGAGACCTGTGTATAGAATTCCTGGGGGTTCCTTTCATAGTAGCTACTTATTGGGTCGTCTCCAAGAATCAGGAAGACGTATCCGGTTTTCCCTCTTCTGCCCACTCTTCCAGCTCTCTGGAGGTACTTGCTATATGTTGGTGGAATATTATGCATGATGACGGCGTCTAGCTCACCTATGTCGATGCCCAGTTCGAGTGTTGGCGTTGCGACTACTGCGTCTATTTCTCCTTTTTTGAGTTTCTCTTCTACCCTCTTTCTGTGCTCTGGTAGAAGCCCTGCCCTGTGAACCTCTACCTTGACGCCTGCCTGCTTCGCAAGAAGCGACACGCTTTCAGCCACTTTATGGCTGTCCACGAAGAGAAGTGTTTTAAGTTTCCTCGAAGATAGTAACTGTAACAAGTAGATTGATTCTGCTAGCTTAGACCTCAACACGGGCCTCAGCATGACGTGGTAGATCGGAGCTCTCCTCGTAGCCCCTGCACTGACAATTGTATAGTTTTCTCCCAGAATTTTTTCTGCAAACTCCTCGGGGTTCCCTATAGTAGCAGATGACGCGACCAAAACTGGCTCGTTTTTAACGATTCTTTTGAGACGCCTCAAGATGTAGTATACATGCGCGCCGAAAACGCCGCTGTAAATGTGTGCATCGTCGAGGACAATGTATTTTGTTTCTTGGAGAAATTCCTGTAGGAAGCCTGCTTTCCTCAAGGAGATGTGGAGCATGTCTGGGTTGGTTATCAATATTTTGGGAGGGTATGATTGCAGGTTTTCCCTTTCCCTATCTGGCGTGTCGCCGTCATAGACACCCACCCTGAATCCAAAAACTGCACTGGTGTAGTACTGGATTCTCTCTACTTGGTCCCGTGCTAGTGCCTTTGTTGGGTATACAAGTACTGCGCGTGCGTTTGGCTCCTTTAGTAGGTCTTCGATTATAGGAATGAGGAATGCCTCAGTTTTTCCCGTGCCTGTACCCGATATTATAAGCGTGTTTTTACCGTTGCGTATAGCATTTATGGCTTCCTCTTGGAATTTGTAAAGATTTGCTATGCCTCTTTTCTTTAGCGCCTCCAATAAGTAGCTGTCAGAAACTGTCTTCTCAACAGGGCCGCCGAGCTCTGGCTCTCGTGGAGGCTCAAAGTGAACATAGACTACCCTATGTCTATTCTCAATCGATATTTCTCTCAGCACTTCGTCCTGCATCTCCAAGGTTCAGATCCAAAATTTTATTGCCAGATCTGAAAAATATTTTTACTAGCAGATAGATGGAGAGAAGGCATATAGATGAGTGAAAAGAATCCAGAGGTACCAAGAGAAGTCTCCCTTAAGGTCTTAGTAGACGATATCCCCTCTGTAGAGGGGGTAGTCCCAGCGCATGGCCTATCCATTCTGGTCGAAGCTTCCCTTGACAGAGAAAAGAAGAGGATACTTTTCGATACTGGCCCGTCAAAGAAAATTTTGGAGTATAACGTGGGGGTCCTAGGTGAACATACCCGCGTAGATATTATTGTAGGATCCATCCACTTATCTCATCACATTGGCTGTATAGATGAATATGCAGAGAGAACCATAATCTTGAGGCCTCCGCTACCGTTAAGGTATAAAGACGGAGCAAGACTCGAAGAGATACGGTTTCTGCCGGGCTTCTATCTTGTGAAAACTTCTTCTCCGTGGGGTGAGCAGGGACTACTGATACCAACTGAGAAGGGATACATTCTCCTTGCTGGATGCAGTGTGCATGGATTCAAGGAGACTTTTGGATGGCTATTCTCGAGTAACCTGAGAATTTTTGGTGTTGTTGGGGGACTTGGAGTCAGCTCGAGGGACATGTATAATTTGGGCTTTTTGAAGAGACTCTCTAAGAAGGGGGTCGAGCTTATTTTTCCGCTTCACTCTGTGAGCCTCGAGGCAAGGAGAAAGTTGATGAAACTCAATAGGTTCCCGGTAGATTTTGAGGTACCTGGAGGGGGCTCTGAAATCTCGATTTAAGGCCTGAAAGGTAGCCAATATCCGGCGGAGTATACTATGTTTGCTACCAGGATGCCTGCGAGGTAGATGCTTAGCGCGAGAGATATATTCCTAGCAGTGTTTTTTGGCAAAACTTTCTCGAGGGCTGCCATCAGCATTCTACCGCCGTCGAGTGGAAAAATTGGCATCACGTTGATAATGGCTACACTTAAGGTTACCACGAGAAGCCACTGCGACAATTTAGACATCCACTCATTGGTATAGGCTTGCTGTATCGTTACGCCTAGAAAACCTCTCAAGCGGTTATAAGGACTTTCGGCCAGGGTCAAGGTAAGGTTAAGAAGTCTCCCGTTCCTAATTATCGTTAGATGAATTGTTTCGTTTGGCTTGAAGTTGCCAAGAATCCTTGAAAAATCATCCAAAGTAGTAGTGGGCATATTGTTTATCGCTATTATTATGTCTTCCGGCATCAAATGACCGTAGGCAGGATAGCTGGAATTTACATACACAATTTTTACGCCTGCCGGGTTTGGCGCTAATTGCGAAGCAAATAGCAAGGAAAATACCCCTAAAAGCACGAGAAAAGTTAAAATGTTGGCGAAGCTTCCAGCGGCGAAAACTCTAAGCTGTGTCCCCAGAGGCTTCTTTGCAAGCTCCTCCTCGTCTATCTCGGCGAACCCGCCTGGAAGGATAAGGAAAAGGAATATGCCTGCAGACTTTACTTTTATGTCTTCGCTGGAGGCATGGAAGGCATGCGCCAATTCGTGTGGTATGAGGGTTATTGCTATGGCTAGGAGGAAATATGGAAGCTCGTCTAAGCCCACCGTGATTCCTGGCAGGATAGGGGCTACGGGGCTAGCAGTCGAGGGGGCAACTTTCCAGAGCTGTAGATTCATGTGGAAAAAGTATATGCCGTAAGCGGCCATCGGGATAGAAGACAATATTGCAATGTTTCCAAGAACCTTGAATAGTCTTGCATGTCTTTTTCCGAAGTTCTCGATAAACTCATTAAGTTTAGTCGTCTTGACTAGAATTGCGCCTCCTTCAACATCTATCTCTATGCTTTGGAAACGCTTCTTTTTAGCGAGCAAGAATGCAATGACATAGAGTAAAGCAGTAAAAGACACGACAGCTATCAGGCTGTATAGTATCTCCACGTTTATGCTCATATGCCACACCGAAACATCTAGCCTATATGAACATTACGTGAAGGGTGCGTGCTAAGGCTTATATTTACGGATGAAAAATGAGAGAGGGTCGACATGACTGGCCGTGATGCTGGCGAAAACTTAAATGAAGAACTCGTATACACGTTGGCGATCCTAGCTCCTGGAATCATTTCGTCTATATTTGTCTTCATCCCAATCGAGAACTATTTGTCAGCATATATCGTGCCGTCAACTTTTATCTGGTACAGGCTTTGGCGCGCGGCCCTCATCGCTCTCCTTCTTTGGATTGTTTCTGGATTTATTTACTCGGAAAAGCGTTACTCTTGGAAGATGTTTTTCCTCGGGAGCGCAGTAACGTTCATGGTGTTTCATTACTGGTTTTTGTGGAGCATCAATATGGTTAGACCTGTTAGGCTCTATCCGTTGTTCTACTTTGTAGGGGATAACAGCCCCTATGTGTTGGATATGGGGCAAGTTGTAGGGCTTATTACACTCTACGCTTTTAGGGGAGAAATCCTTGGCTCTCTGAAAAATAGACGTTGAATATAGCGGTGCTATTTAAGCATCTTTTCTTCAAGCTCTTGGAGATATTTTGCTGACTCCTTTGTACTCATAAACAGCTTTGAGGCTTGCTGTACTTCTTCAACCGTCACGGTTGTCTTGCCCTTCTGCTCTGCTAGTATCTTGCTTGGTGCTAATAACTGGGAAGCATAGCGCAGGCTTCGCTCTGAGCCGAGCTTCACGAGTTCTTCTAGTGCTGTGTCCTCTAGTTCCACGCCTTCTTCTTTGGCTCTTATCTTTAATATTTCTCTTATCTCGTCTGGGGTATATGGCTGTGTCTTTATAATGAGCAACCTGTCTAGCAGGTCTAGCGGCATGCCGTGGGGGCTCTCTATGTCTGTGCCCCTGATCCTCGTATAGCCCCTGTTTGTTGCAAGGATGATTATTGGGCTTAGTTCGCTCTCCATTGCTCTCGAGAGGAAACTGAACGCCTCGATGTCCAGCATGTGTGCGTCGTCGATAAAGAGGACTCCGGGAATTAGTTCAGCTCTTCCGTTTTCAACCCATTCCTTTACTGTTTTGTCTACCTTTGCCCTAACATCGGGGGGTATCTCCTTGTATTCTGGGGCTCCAAAGAACAGCGAAATTATGCTCTCGCTCCGGCTTTGCATCTCGTCGAGATCATGGAGAGTAAGGGTGTATACGAACTCTTTCTCCTTGTATATTGGGCCTTTAGGTATATCTACGAGTTCGCTCGCCCCTACATCGTATTCGCCGTAGCCCTTTACTCTACCAGCCCTGGTGACGCGGCCAGTTTCCTCGTCAATCCATATTACGTCTCCCTCGCTTACACCTCTTTGCAGGAGCTGATATACTATATTAGAGTCAACTTTCAAAGTGCGGGTCTCTTTGTCAGTCTTGAGTGTTATGATGCCTCCAACAGGTATCTGCTGGTAGGGGTTGAGGGGATGCCTGTCAAACTTGTATTCGATTTTTTCCACCACGCCTTCGTAGACCCATCTTCTCTCACGTATTCTTACACCTATGGATTTCCTCATTGCTTGCATGAGCACCTCGGTCTTCTTGAGCTCAGCAGAGTATATTTCGCTCCCGGTGAGCGCCATGAAAGGCGTCTCGGGGCCGAGCTCGCGTGCGATGGCAACGGCAAGCGCGGTTTTTCCTGTTCCTGGAGGTCCCACAAAGAGGATTGCTCTTCCAGCCATTTTCCCTTTCTTGATCAACTGGACAACTAGCCATGCTGCACGTCTAGCCTCTATTTGTCCCACTAGCCCGTCGGCGACTGGCTGTGGCTCATTGTTCCTGATGCCGAGCCCCCGTATGTGGCTGTGAACCCCAACTCTTTCGGACGCCTTTATCATCAAAAGGTTTTTATAGAAGCGAAAATTTAAACCTTTTTAGACTTTACCTTTTATCTTCCCCGGATATTGGGATCCCAAGTGCTTTCCTCGTCACACGTGACAACGATGTCTTCCGATAGCAATGTGTCAACTTTTTTGAATACCCACTTGCTTTCGCTAGAGAACCACACGGCTAGGACGGCCTCCCTTCTAGAGTATTTTTTGAATGCTTCGAGGAAGCGGAAAAGCTTTGATATCTGATATGCTTTTACTTTTACTTTCGAGTTAGAGGTTGTCTTGACCTCGAATGCAACTATTCTGTCCTCTATGTTGTTCACAAGAAAAACATCTGGAAAATTTTCCCCCACACCACTAACTGGAACCCTAAAAACATGGTTCTCCTTGTTGGCTGACAACATCTTCACTAGCCTTCGTTCAACGTTGAATGCTCTGTGCCGCCTATTGACAACTTCTCTAGACATTTGTTAAAGTGAAGAAAACACATGAATTAAAAAGTTTGGTGTATGCGAGCTACTAAAGCCCTTGAGCCAATTAGGAAAGCCGGAAAACAATAGACATAAAAAGTATCGGGAAACGTAATGAAATATGAAATAAATGCAGAACCTCACTGTTCTTGTCGATGATAGGGAACGTCGTTCACAGGTAATCAGCGAGCTTGCACGGCTTGGTGTCCGCTATCAACTGGCCCGTTTAGAGGTAGCAGACTATGATGTGGGCGGGAAATACGGTTTGGAGAGGAAGACAGCCGGAGACTTTATAAATTCTATTATTGATGGACGGCTTTTCGAGCAAGCCAAGTATCTTCGTGAAACATATGATACAGCCATCATTGTTATAGAGGGGAGCCTCAGCGACGAGGTAAAATACAGACAAGTTAAATTAAACCCGCTGTTTGGGGCATTTGCCGCGTTGGCCGAGAACGGTGTATCAGTTCTACAGGTAAATGATTATAGAGAGACAGCGCTCCTCATATATATCCTGTGGAAAAGGCTACAAAAGGAGGGAACCAACTTTTTCGTCAAGACAAAGAAAAAGGTTTTCAAGGAGTCGAGCAGTATTCCAGCTATACAGCTTAATCTGATCGCGACGTTGCCAGGGATTAGCAGGGAAACTGCAGAAAAAATTCTTAGAGAGTTTAAGACTCCAAGGAAATTCTTCTTAGCGTCTCCTACGGAGTTAAGGAAAATTGATGGATTGGGACCAAAGAAGATACAGAAAATTCTTCAAGTACTTGATACAGACTATGAGAAGGCAAAGCTCTTAGAGAACGGGACCAGTGAAACGAATAATTTTTAAATAAGATTGTGTACGATATGACAGGGGGATATAATGGGAAACATTACGCAGGAACAAGTGCTACAAGCGCTTCAGGACGTATACGACCCAGAAATACCCTTTAACGTGGTTGACTTAGGTCTTATATACGGGATAGAGATAAACGATAAAAAGGTAAAAGTCAAAATGACCCTAACAGCAGTTGGATGCCCAATGTCGTACTTCCTCGTTGAAATGGTACGTGACACGATCAAGGAAAAGATCCCGGAGGTTGAAGACGTAGAAGTCGAGCTTGTGTTTGATCCGCCCTGGACGCCTGACAGGATGAAGCCCGAGGTCAGAAAACTGCTGGGTCTCTAGCCTGATGCCATACCCCGTTTCGGAGGATACGGTTTTCCTTGCTAATTATCTGCGTGAAAAGAGTCTATGTTATGGAACTGTATTAGAGGTTGGCTGTGGCAATGGAGAGATAACCATTGAATGCGCGTATTGTGCAGAGTATGTTGTCGGCACAGACGTGTCCCAGGACGCGGTAGAGTATACACTTGACAGAGTGAAGAAAAAGGATCTCTATAAAAAGGTAGATATTGTTTTAACGGATAAGGGGAGACCGTTCAGGAGAGATTCTTTTCATATTGTTGTTTCTAATCCTCCATACTTGCCCTGTAGATATGAAGAGGGAGAAGAGGTCTGTGGAGGACCCAGTGGAATAGAGTTCAGCGTTGAGCTGGCAAGAGATGCCCAAGGATTGCTAAGGGAGCATGGCAAGCTTATTGTTGTTGCCAGTAGTCTCGCAGATGTTTCCTCGCTTATTAGCATGTTGTCTAATTTGTATTCTAAAGTGTCTGTAGCGGATACTCTTCCCCTTGGTCATTTTGAAAAACTTTTAATAGTTGTGGCTGAAAAACGCCTTGATTTGCAAAATGATCCTCCCAAAGAAGTACTTCGTGACTAAGGGGAAAGGAGTTAGCAGTGTCTCTCCATTAATGGCCTTCAATAATGCACTCCGTGAGGCAGGGATACATGGCCTAAATTTGGTGCCCGTATCATCTATCTTGCCTCCAGATATCGTCGAAGAAACGCCGAGAAGGCTACCTGAAGGTAGCATAGTTTTTCTCGTGATGAGTGAGAAGAGGGTCAAGGGACCTGCAAAGATTAGTGTTGGTATCTCGTGGGCTCGCGGTCATCCTCACGGCTACGTTATAGAGTTTCACGACGGGAATAGTTACAAAGATGCCAGGGACAGACTGGCCGAAATGTGGGCAGAGATAAGGGCTAAAGACAGGCTAAACATGGAGGAGCCTCGGTACCTTGTTGAAGAACTAGACGTGCCTGACGGGATGTATGGAAGTGCCGTGGTAGCACTAGTTTTTAGCGAATATGATTTCTTAAAAGGCGTCCGATAGAACAACGAATTTTTTCTAATATTTCCCATGATTCGTTATAAAAAGCAAAAGTTAATAGTTATTGATGCCGATGTTTTTATCATACGTTATATTTATATTTTTAAACATGGTTGATATATAATCGAGCCTTTATGAGTACAAATCCAGACAAAATAACTGTGTTTCTGCTTGTCAATGTAGGAGTTGGCTATGAGGACGAAGTTCTCAAGACCATCAGAAAGATGGAATTTGTGGAAGAGGCCTACATCGTGTACGGCGAATACGACATTCTCGTTAAGATCACTTTGCCTGCCCTTGAACTTCTGGATAAAGTTGTGTCAAACATAAGGAAGCTTAGTGGAGTCACGAGGACGTCGACGCTTATAACGTCTTCCCGTTAGAAATCGTTAAGGAATTATTCAAGTAGCCTTGTTTTATATTTCTCCTATTCTCTCAAGGAAAAAACTAGTCAACCTTTTAATATTGCGCGCACCAATGATATCTGGGGATGATTGCCGCGTTGATGTTCGATTGGTGAGAGCCGGATGGGCGGACTGACCCCTGTTTGCTAAAAACCGATCAACAGACATATGACATATACTGCTAGGGACAGAAAGACCGGTATTGGTAAGGCTGGCATGTATTTTTTACGTGTCAACATTTTGAGGGTAAAGTAGAGCCCCAAGGCTATTGCAATAGTAGTTAATACCCAGCGTGCTGCCGAGTTAAAGGGAAAGAGATAGTACGAGGAGCTAAGCATCGAGTACATCAATACGTCTCCCATGCCGAGGGCAATGTTGTCTACCACTATTACTGCTCCCCTTAGCGGCGATTTTAGTTTTGATTCTCTGGACTGCCCCTCTCCAACCGTGTTCTCTAGGATCCTTTTCAATGGTCCATAGAAAACAGAGTAAACGTCATAGACTGCGAGGATCACAGCAACAGCAAAGGGGGTCCAGCCTGGCAATGTAACTGCCAGCAGTGAGCCAGCCATTGTTCCGTAGATTATAAGGAGGATGTTGAGGAGTTTTGCGCTTACTGGCTTAATTATAAGCACGGCGGCCAAGACGGCAACTGAAATTGAGAGCAGGTCTGCATACTGCTGGAGGTAGTCGCTATATCGTGCTAGGGGTGCAAGGGTTGCCAGTGAATAAAAGTATATCTCAGCAATACCCCAAAAAGAAAACGCTACAGCAAACGCCATAACAGCAGGTATAGTGTGTATTTTCCTGAATCTGATCAAGGCCAAAAGTAGGCCAGTTCCTAGAAGTACGAGGAAAAGTATTATTAAGCTATTGATCAGGACCCCTTGGGGGCTTTCTTCCGGCACAAACGGGCTTCCCAGGAGGTCGGCTACACCGCTTTTGCTTAGAACTAGTGCCCAAGCCACAGACAAGGAACTTATCACTATAACAATGAGACCCATTAGCAGGCTTGTCTTGTACTCTATGTGTCTTCGGCCACTCTCATATGTATCTTTCTCCATCTAGACCCAGTCTAGCAGTGCCAATGAGATTTAAAAGGATTTAGCACTGTATGCGTCAGATACCCCAGGATACGTTCATTCTTTTCACGTTTGCATGACTTTCATCATTCGCATTGAAAAATGCAAGCGCTGTTTTATACTTTTATTTTCGTGGTAAATAGTGTGAATTAAGTTTCGGTCTACTATGTTTTGAAAAAAATTATATTCCAATATATATGGAAAAATTGAAGCAAGCAATGATCCTAAGGAACCCTCAGGCACTCAGCAGTAAATATATCCCGAGAAGACTTCCGCACAGAGACGCCCAGCTTAGACAGCTTTCAATCTTCTTTCCAGGGGTAGAGAAGTCCTCAGCGTTCTTCAAGTCGGTTCAATTGATAGGCTCTGTGGGCACAGGGAAAACATCTACAGCTCTCCTTTTTGCGAAGAACCTCGAGAAAAGTTTTGAAACTGCCCAAATAATTTACGTAAACCTGAAGATGTTGGGCGACCCAAGCCCCTGGACAGTCTACACGTCTATACTTGGCCAGGTTTCTGGGAGGACCTCGAGAAGCCTGTCTGCGGGCGAGGTTTTCGAGAAGATCCTAGACGAATTTGTGAAGAAAAAAGCAACAAGCTTTTTGTTCATTGTTGACGAAGCTGATGAGCTCACATCTTCAAGAAGCCTGAGGGGAGGACGCGTAGTATACAACTTGACACGCTTGCCGGAATTCGGCGTAGAGAATGTTCTGGGCGTCGTATTTATTGCCAGGAACGAGGAGTGGAACCGCGGCCTTGCCCCCGAGGAGCAGTCTACCCTTGGAAGCCTCATCGTCAGGTTTCCACGTTACACGTTGCCTCAACTAGTAGATATATTACTGTATAGGGCAAGTGAAGCTTTTTCGGATCAGAGTGCTCTTCCTGACACTGTAGCGGAGCACGTTGCCAAGATAACTATTGACTTGTTCGAGGGTGATGTGAGAAAAGCATTGGATATCCTTCTCTATGCCAGCTTGATTGCCGACAGTGAGCACAGTGAAAAGGTAACTTTTAGCCATGTTTCTAGAGCTCTGGCACAGATACTCGGGAGGAGCTCTCTTGACGCAGACACAGTTAAGACACTGAAACAGCTGGAAAGAGTAGTCCTGGCAGCAACACTGGAAATACTAAAGAATAGGGAGTCTTCTTATACAACAGAGAGAGAAGTTATAGAAAATGTGCAGGCGCTATGCGAGAGGCTACAGTTACCTGAGCCTAGAATAGAAGAGATCGAAGCAGCCCTACAACGCTTACATGACCTAGGAATCCTAAGGATTAGTGGACCGTTGAGGATCTATGCGGAAGTAGTACCCATAGACGATGTGAGAAGCTTGATTCTGAAGTAGCTGTGTAGGGGTAACAAAAACCGTTTTATACCTTTGAAAACAGTTAATCAACCCATGAAGGGCAAAGTATTGATAGTCACGCTCCTCTCAATAATTGGCATCCTAATTTTTTGGCTTCCACTTCCCAGGGTAGGAGACTATATCATTGGAGGATATCCGTGGAATTCGCCTGAAAATGCCAGGACGCCAATGATTATCCTAGGAGTAATCGTTACCGGAATATTTGTCTTCGCAATAGTCGCGATAAACATCCTTAGCAGGAAAATAGAAGAAGTTGGAGACGAAACAGTCTATCCCATGGACAACACACGAGACGAAGGAGAAGCTCAATCAACAGAAGAATGGTGAAGCGTCATAAATATGAAAAAAGTATGGGTTGAAGCTTTAACACCGAAGCAAATCCTCCTGTTTTCCTATCTCCAACGAGAACTCCCCAACACTGATTTCTACCTTACCTCTAGGGACTATGACCTCAACCGCGAGCTTGCAAAAGAACTGTGGAGAAAAGTCTACATTGTAGGCAAACATGGCGGCGCAACACCCTATAGCAAAGTTCGGGAGACTATTCGACGAGAAGAAAAACTCCTCACGATAGCCAGAGAGGAAGAGCCAGATCTCCACTTGACATTTGCATCGCCTGACTCTACACGTGTGGCTTTCGGCCTACAGCTACCCGTCGTGTCATGCAACGACACCCCGCACTCAACAATCGTATCTAGACTCGTCATCCCGATCTCAAGCGACTTTATTGCGCCTCAACCAGTTGCGCCGTTTTTCCAACACTATGAAAAGTTTACACGGATACATGTATTTAGAGGTGTCTTCGAGTATGCCTGGGTTTCACGTTTCAAACCGAGTGAAGACATATTGAGAGACTATTCTGTTGAGCCCTTCAACTACGTGTTTATACGGCCTGGTGAGCAAAAGGCTTACTACTATAGAGATGCTATAGCTGCAACCATTCTACCCCTGAAGATCGCTAGACATTTGCTAAGGAGGTCTTCTCTTAAACTTCTAATTTATCCAAGGTACGAGGAGCAATACATTCTCTACAAGCGGGAACTAAAAGACACAGGAAGCCGTGTCACCTTTATCGAGAAACCAGGAGTCTTCCTCAACCTAGAGTACTTTGCCAGGCTTGTCGTTACAGGCGGCGGCACAATAGCCACAGAGTCAGCCCTCCTTGGAGTCCCCTCGCTAACAACTTTCCCAAGGGAGCTTGAAGTTCATACCTACCTACGTGAAAAGGGTTTCCCGGTCTACCGCTACACGGGTCTCCATATAATCGAAAAGCTTCTATCGACAAAAGAAGATATCTATGACCGTGAAGTATTCCTTCAGAAAGCTAGGAAAATGTTCGAAGATCCAGTAGCCAGGATCGCCGAAGTAATAAAGATGCACTCAGAGACTGATGCATCATCCCTGTATTCGAGGAACAAAAAATTTTTATAGCCACAGATATTTCGAAAAATGCATCGGTGGTCTGAATGGAATATGTTTACGCAAGTCTGTTGCTATACCATGCAGGAAAAGAAATAAACGAAGAATCTGTCAAGAAAATACTTGAAGCGGCCGGCATACAAGTCGACGACGTCCGTATAAAAGCCCTGGTCGCGGCGCTGAAAGAGGTAAACATTGAAGAAGCAATTAAGACAGCCGCTTTGCCGGTGGCTGTTGGAGGGGCAACTCCCGCCGCTACTCCCGCGCAAGCACCTGCAGAGCAAAAGAAAGAAGAGAAGAAAGAAGAAAAGAAAGAGGAAGTCAAGGAGGAAACAGTCGAGGAAGGACTTGCTAGCCTCTTTGGCTTCTAGGCGCAACAAATGTCTATATATTTCTACGACCTTGTCCCGGTTTACCGCAGAATTGTGCTTATTTCAGCCTTACTCTATGCAGGTTACCAAGACTACAAAACACGGGAAATAGACGATAAAACATGGGTATATCCCTCAATTATACTGGCCCCACTTACATTTTTTGAAGTATACAACCGGACACCCACATACCTACAGATTTATCTGTTTTCCCTTTTTCTCGGCCTGTTAATAGCAATCCTAACCCTAAAATTGAAGCTTACAGGCGAGGCCGACGCGATTGCATTTGCCTTTATAAGCTTATTTGAGCCACCTGGCTACCATATAATCACGTTGTTTCCCCTAGGCTCAGTGATTATTCTCTCACTTGTTCCAACCTTGCTGTATACCTGTTATAATCTCTACTGGAACCTTAAACATGGAAGCTTTGCAGGCTACGAAGCAGGATCTCTAGTCAAAGCCCTCGCAATGCTGACAATGAGATATATCAGTAGAAGGGAATACGAAGAAAAAAGCTACATGTATATTCCCTCTACCCAAAAACAAGGAGACAAACTAACAATAGAGCTAAGCCCCATGATTCCAGAAAAAGTAGAGAACCCAGGACTGGACGAATTCTGGGCAGTCACACTTGCTCCCTATGTTTTCTTCTTGTCCATAGGCTACCTTATCTACACTATACTCCTCCTAACATTTTAAAACCTAGAAACACAAGTATTTTGTATCGCTCAACAAAATTTGGGTCAAGCACTAAGCTCCTCGCACGGCGCCAAAACGATAAATCTAATAAAACAATTATCCCGATGGATAAGTGGCGATGATTGCAAATCCGGGTTACGACAAGCATAGGATGACGTAAGGGCTAGTTCCTGAGCCTCTAAAAAAAGAAAAACTTATTTTAGAATTGGCCTTATAAGGTCTAAGATTGCTTTCTCCCAGTCCTTAGCTTTAACAACGCCAGAGGCAAGAAGAACACCTACACTCCCGAGCCTCAGTGCCGCCGCTACATCGTCACCCGTAGTTATTCCTGCGCCACAGAGAACCTTTACATTCGGATTTATTTTTTTCACGAGGTCAACAGAGGAAGTCACAACTTCTGGTTTTGCTTTTGAGACTGGTATACCTGTCCCAATGAGCTCTGGGGGCTCTATAGCAACCATGTCTGGACCAAGAGCAGCCATTGCCGCAGTTACCTCTGGGGTGTTGGTGCAGACAACAGTCACTAGGTTTAGCTGCCTGGCTCTCTTCACAACCACGTCTATCTGGTCTGCACGTACCCGACGCTCACTGTGGTTAACCATTGTACCAATAGCGCCTGCGTCTTTCACAGCTTCAAGAGTTACGTGTCCTGTATGGCTTCCAGGAGACACATCGTCAACATGCTGGGAGAAGACAGGAATATCGACTTGCTGTGCAATAAACATTAAGTCTGTTAGCTGCGGCGCGACAGCTATTGTTACACCATACTCTTTGCTGAGCTTTTCGGCCACTTTAGCTAGCTGTAAACCTTTCTTGCCGCTTGCCTCGACATATGCCTTAAAATTTATGAGAATCAAGGGATACTCAATTTTTGTTGCCGCCATATTTGATATTTTGTTTTGCCATCATATATTCTAAGATTAATAATTCAACGTAAAACAAGCAGGTAAGCTTAAAGCCCCCTACAACAAATCATACTTAAAGAAGGCAAACCATGTACTGGAACAGAGATGTAGAGTTATCCTATCTGAGGCCGGACGCGCTAACCGTATGGCAAGAGGAAGAAGTAGTTAAGCGTCTAAGCCACTACAAGGCTGTTTTTGAAGAGAGAGCCCCAGCATTCTACAGGGTAGCAAAGAGAATCCCGGCAGAATTCAGACAGGACGCAGATGTGGAAGAGTTGCTAGACATACACCGTAACTATGCGAAAGATTTTCCCAAAATTTATAGAGAATTCACAGTCGATAATCTCGGCAACAAGATTCCAGGGGTTTCTTATCTCGACTTAAAGATACAAATCGCAAAGAAAATGCTCGAAAAATGTTTCTTCTGTGAGCGGAGATGCTCAGTAAACAGGGCGAGGGGCGAGAAAGGGGTATGCGGCCTTGACTCTAGAGTTCGTGTCGCTACCGCCTTCCTCCACATGGGAGAAGAAGCGCCACTAGTGCCCTCTGGAACCATATTTTTTACTGGATGTAGCTTTAAATGTGTCTACTGCCAGAACTGGGACATATCGACAAGAGTAGAGAATGGAGCAGAAGTCACTCCCCAGGAACTCGCAGATATAGCTGTAAAGCTTTACCTGCGGGGGGCCAAGAACATAAACTATGTCGGCGGAAACCCTGACCAGCAACTTCACGCTATCTTAGAGTCGCTAAGGTACATGGATGTAAATATACCTCTTCTCTGGAACACAAACATGTATATGTCCACAGAGGCTCTAGAGCTCCTCCTAGACATAGTAGACATATGGCTACCCGACTTCAAGTACGGTAACGACGCCTGTGCAAGGAGACTTTCAGGTGTCCAAAGATATTTCGAGGTAGTCTCACGAAACCATAAGACGGTCTGCGAGGCTGGTAGAGACATAATCATTAGACACCTCGTTCTGCCAGGCCACGTTGAATGCTGTACAAAGCCTGTCCTCGAATGGATTTCCAAAAATTGCCCTAGAGCGCTTGTAAACATAATGGATCAGTATAGGCCAGAGCATCTCGTAGCTAGGTTTCCAGAAAGATGGAGAGAGATAGCGATGAGGCCAAAGCCGAGTGAGATACGTGAAGCATATAACTATGCAGACAAGTTGGGATTGGCATGGAGAGAAGTCTCGCTTTGAATGACTACGAGATAGAGTTTGGCAAAATACTAGAGTGGCTAAAGAAAAATAGTGCCAAGAAAATTCTTGTTCAGGCCCCAGACGGATTGAAAAAAATATTGAGGCTTATATCTGAAAAGCTCGAAGAAGAAGGATACGAG
>Ga0209225_1000618_pt1 | contig 39450 bp, 38 predicted proteins | sample WasSprMetagenome_FD_184732 | JGI IMG/M metagenome (GOLD analysis project Ga0209225, IMG submission 184732) | Sulfidic aquatic microbial communities from Washburn Spring, Yellowstone National Park, USA - WS (SPAdes) (version 3) | ecosystem: Environmental > Aquatic > Thermal springs > Hot (42-90C)... | reverse complement strand
AAACTTGCTCAAAGAATTTATGTAAAAATAAAAATAACTAAGGGAGATAGAAGTCTTTTAAGAGTAGGACTTGGTGGAGAAGTAGAAATTAAGAGATCTCTTTAAATAAAGATCTTTTTAAAATATGCCCCTTCCTATAGAGCAACAGCTCACAGCTTCCGCTTACAAAATAGTTTCTCCTAAGGATAGAATTTTTATTACTATTTCTGTAATGATAGGTACTTTTATGGCAATTCTTGATACAACTATTGTAGATGTAGTTTTACCTAAAATGATAGCACCTCTTGCTACAGACCTTTATGGAATTCAATGGGTTATCACAAGTTATATGATAGCTGCAGCAACTGCCCTTTTGTTTGTAGAGAATTTTTCTAAATATATTGGCTATTCCTATACCTTTATAACTGGAATGATCATCTTTGTTATTGCAAGTTTTTTTTGTGCAAGTGCTACCTCTTTAGCTCAAATGATTGTTTTTAGAAGTATTCAAGGTATGGGAGAAGCATTTATTATGGCTTGTGCCCAAACAATTCTTATGCTTGTCTATCCTCCTGAAAAAAGAGGTACAGCCCTTGGAATTTACGGACTTGGGGTGAGTTTTGCTCCTGCTTTAGGTCCTACAGTAGGAGGCTTTCTTACAGAACATCTTAACTGGAGATGGATTTTTTATATAAACGTTCCTATTGGTATTTTAAATGTAATTTCATCTTTTATAGTGTTGCCAAAATTTCTTGGGAAAGCAAAAGTATTCCATTTTAATTTTACAAGTTATTTTTTTATTGCTACAGCTACCATTTCTTTACTTATCATGCTATCTAAGGGACAACAACAGGGGTGGTTCCAATCTATCTTTATTATAGATTGTCTTTTTATAACCCTTATTTCTCTTTTTCTATTTTTTGCAAGTGAACTTTATGCGGGAATTCATTCTAAAAATACTTTAGTAAACTGGAAAATATTTAAAATTCCCGAATATAGTTTAAGTATGGGACTTTATTTTTTTATTCTTGGTTTTGTGTTATATCAAATTTTTTATCTTCTCCCTATTTATTATGAAAACTTAAAAGGATTGACCACTTTTCAAACAGGACTTCACATGTTACCTCCTGCAATGTTGATAGGTATTTTTAGCATCACTGCTGGTATACTTTCTGATAAGATTTCACCTTTAATTATTTTAGTTATAGACTGGTTTTTCCTTTTAATAAGTACCCTTTTCATATTTCCTAAGCTCAATTATTATACCCCTGCTTATAAAGCAGTTATTTTAACTTTGCCCTTAGGAATAAGTGTGGGGATTTTCTTTTCTCCTTTAACGACTTTTGCTATGAGAAATTTAGGTGAATTAACAGGTCTTGGGGTAGCACTTATGCATTATATAAGATTTTTAGGGGGCTCCTTTGGAACAGCTATTGCAACTAATCATTTGGAAAGACACACGAATGAATATTTTTTAAGAATAAATGAATTACAAAATTGGGGTTATGTAAAACAATTTATTTACTCTAAAATTTTTATTATAGAAAAGTTTTTTCCTTTTGAGGTTTCTCTTAAAAAATCTAAAGCCCTTCTATATCATGTCCAATACCTTCAAGCTTTAAGTTGGAGTTTTCAAGAAACCTTTAGAAGTATTGGATTTTGGGTTATTATAGGAGGGATCTTTTTAACCATCCTTTTAATAATTAATCTAAAAGCTTATTTCAAAAAGTTTATTTACAAGAAATTTATTTACAAGGCTCCTTTTGATCTATAATGCAAGCTCCTTGAGAAGAATTGTTTCCTATAGGGAAGGGTTCACCTTCGGTCTTAATCTGAGATTCCTCTTTTTTAATCCTTTTTATTTGGGTACTTTCAGGCTTTTTATACCCCCTTTCTAAACTTTCTTTTTCCTCTATTCCATATTTTTCTTTAAGCCAATTTTTAATATTTTCTTCACCCTCAATTACTAAAGTTTTATCATTTTCTCTATAAATCAGAATAGGCACATTGTTATACTTTAGCAATCTTATTAAAGAAATAGCTGTATTTACATCGTAAAGTTTCAAAGAGATATTATGCGCCTTAGCAAATTTTTTTACTTCTTCACAATGAGGACAATCCTTTTTATAAATAAGAACTGGAGAATTAAATTCTAAAGGCTTTAAAGGAATTTTCACCAAAAAAGTAGCTAAAAAGAGAGAAAGAGAACCTAAAAAAGCTATTTTATAAATAGAGGTATTTTTAGAAATTTCATTACTTAAAAATAAAGATTTTTCCTTTAAAGGAAGTTTATAATCTAAAAGAAAACATAAAAAAATAAGGCTAGCTACAGTCAAACAATAGGAACAATATTCATTTAAAATCCATTTTTGAAAACCTATAAAATATCCTTCAACTATTACCGCTAAAGCAAGTATATAAGTTCTTAGATTTAAAAGTTGTGTTAATTTTATTTCTAAAATATCAAGAAAAGAAATTATAACTAAACAAAAAAAGAGCAAAGCCCCTATATAATTTAAAAGATTGTAGGTATCAAAAATGTGAACTAAAAAACAACCTTCACTTTGACATAAAGTTTTTTGTTGAAGGTTTAGGTAAATTTCTGAAATTATTAAAATTAATCCTGTTATGCTAAAAAGAAAGAACAGAATTTTTGTCTTTTTTGATTCTTTAGCTTTTGGAGTCATTTAATGAAAAATCTTTTCCTTTTAAAAATTTATAAGCTGAATCAAAGATTTTTATAGCGCAATAGGGTCCGCACATGGTGCAGGCTTTACTTTGAGAGATTCCGCCTTCTATTCTATATCTTCTTGCTTTTTCTGGATCAATAGAAAGTTCAATCTGAGCCTCCCAATCAAGCCTTGCTCTTGCTTTTGCCATTTCTAAATCCCATTCCCAAGCTCCCTTAACACCTTTTACAAGATCAGCTATATGAGCAGCTATTTTAGAAGCTATAAGTCCTTCCTTTACATCTTCAATTGTGGGAAGTCTCAAATGTTCTGCTGGGGTAAGATAGCATAAAAAATCAGCTCCAGCAGCCCCTGCTATAGTTCCTCCTATAGCACCTACTAAATGATCATATCCTGGAGCAATATCTGTTGGAAGTGGTCCCAAAACATAAAAAGGAGCTCCATGACAGAGTTTTTTCTCCAATTGAACATTAGCAGTAATTTGGTCTAAAGGAACATGTCCTGGACCTTCAATCATTACTTGAACACCTTTATCCCAAGCTCTTAAAGTTAACTCTCCGAGTATTATTAATTCCTGAATTTGTCCTCCATCAGTAGCATCAGCAATACAACCAGGTCTTATACCATCACCTAAGGAAAGAGTAATATCATAATTATATGCAATTTCAAGAAGTTCATCAAAATATTCATAGAGGGGATTTTCTTTATTATTATAAATCATCCATTCTGCAATAAAAGAACCCCCTCGGGAAACCATCCCAAGTATTCTTTCTTTATTTTTAAGTCTTTCTAAGCTTTGTTTAGTAACTCCACAATGGACTGTCATAAAATCTATACCATCTTCAGCTTGCTTTTCTATTACCTTAAAAATTTCAGAAACTGTCATTTCCACAATAGATTTATGATGTTTTTCAACTGCCTCAATAGCTGCCTGATAAATAGGAACAGTCCCAAGAGGAACAGGACAATTTTCTCTAATAAGTTTTCTTATTTCATCAAGCTCTCCTCCTGTAGAAAGATCCATTACAGTATCTGTTCTATATTTTAGTGCTATTTCAAGCTTTTTTAATTCTTCTTCTATAGAGAGTCTATCCTTAGAGGTTCCTATATTAACGTTTACTTTAGTTTTTAAACCCTTTCCAATAGCGCAGGGTTTTGTTACTTTGCTTTTTTTATTTTTGCAAATTACTATATGTCCCTTAGCTATTCCTTCTCTTATATATTCTGCCTCTACTCCTTCAGCTTCTGCACAAGCTTTCATTTCTTCTGTAATTATACCCTTTTCCGCAAGTCTCTTTAAAGTGCACATAATTTAAAATTAACCTCCTTTGCAAAATTTTTCACAAAAAATAATCATTTAAATTAAAAATTATACCCTAAAATTAAAAATTTTCCCAGAAAAAAGAAAAAATTCACTATTTAAGGAATTATTGATAGACTTCTAAACAGATTTGATCCTTTTGATGAAGTTCCTTGAAATAAACAGAAACGTATTCATTAAAATCAATATTTTTAACCTTAAGTCCTACATAATTTGGTTCTATAGGAAATTCTCTACCTCCTCTATCTACTAAAACTGCAAGTTCTATTTTTTTAGGACGTCCCATATCTATAAGAGCATCCATAGCTGCTCTAACAGTTCTTCCAGTATATATAACATCATCAGCTAAAATAATATTAAGATCCTCTATAGAAAAGGGTATTTCTGTTTTTTTAACTTTGGGATAATTGGTAATTCTCGTCCAGTCATCTCTATACAAAGTTATGTCAAGATATCCTATAGGTATTTCAACTCCTGTTTTTTGAAAAAGTAAATCTCTTAATCTGTTAGCAAATGGAGCACCCCCTGTTTGAATACCAATTAAAGCCACCTTTTCTAAAATAGGATATTTTTTTAATATTTGTTCAGCAACTTTTTCAGTAAGTTTTTTAATTCTTTTAGGACCTGCTATTACCTTTTTAATTTTTTGAGTTAAAATTTGATTATCCATAATTTTTGCATATAACCACAGTTTAAAAAAATTGCAAGGGTAAAAAACATGATAAACGAAGTAAGTTATAGAGTTCTTTATGGAGATACCGATTGTGGAGAGGTTATGTATTATGGAAATTATCTTCGTCTTTTTGAAATAGGAAGAGCTGAATTAATTCGTTCAGCAGGTATAAGTTATAAAGAAATAGAAGAAAAGAAGGGGATTATCTTACCTGTAGTTGAAAGTTTTATTAAATATAAAGCTTCAGCTAAATATGATGATCTTTTAATTATAAGAACTACTCTAAAAGAATTAAAAACCTATAAAGTGGTGTTTGAATATAAAATTTTTAAAAACGACGATCTTATTACTGAAGGATATACTGTTCATGTGCCTATTAATAAAGAAGGAAAGATTGTAAAGTTTCCTAAGGATATTTATCAAATATTATATTCTCTTTTAGAAAAGTAGTTCTTTAAAAAGGAATTTTATGGAAATAGGAATTGTCGGACTTCCAAATGTTGGCAAGTCAACTATTTTCAATGCATTAATTCAAGCTAACAAAGCTGAAGTTGCCAATTACCCTTTTTGTACTATAGAGCCAAATATGGGAATAGTAAATGTTCCTGATGAAAGATTATATAAGATTTATGAGCTTGAAAAAACTAAATTGGTAACCCCAGCAACTATAAAATTTATTGATATAGCTGGTCTTGTTAAAGGAGCAAGTAGGGGTGAAGGATTGGGGAATCAATTTCTTTCTTATATAAGACAAGTTTCTGCTATTGCTCATGTAATAAGATGTTTTGAAGATGAAAAAATTTCTCATGTGGAAGGTTATATAGATCCTATAAGAGATGTAGAAATAGTGGAAATAGAACTTATAATGGCAGATCTTAAAACTTTAGAAAAAAGGTTAGAAAAAACCAAAAAACTTATAAAAGCTGATACAAAATTTGCTAAAGCTGAGCTTGAAACTTTAATCAAAGCAAAAAATATACTTGAGGAGCTTAAACCTTTAAGAGAAAACCTAAAACTCTTTGATAATTATGAAATAAATTTTTTAGAAAAGGAACTCTTTTTACTTACTATAAAACCTATGATGTATATTGCTAACATTTCTGAGAAGGATCTTCCAGAAGGAGAAAGCAATCCCTCAATAATTAAACTTAAAGAATTTGCCTTACAAAAGGAAATTCCTATTATAATTCTTTGCGGAAAAATCGAGCAGGAATTGATAGAACTTCCTAAGGAAGAAAGAAAGGATTTTATGGAGGCGCTTAATTTAAGAGAGTCTGGTCTTGATAAAATAATTAAGGTTGGTTACAAAATACTAAATCTGATAACTTTTTTTACTACAAATCCTAAAGAAACAAGGGCTTGGACAATAAAAAAGGGAACAAAAGCTTTAAAAGCTGCAGGGAAAATACATTCTGATATGGAAAGAGGTTTTATTTCAGCTGAAGTCATTAATTATGAAGATTATATCAAAATAGGTTCTCTTCACAAAGCAAAAGAATTAGGATTAATAAAAATAGAAGGAAAGGATTACGAAATAAAGGATGGAGATATAGTTTATTTCAGATTTAATGTATAAAAATTAAAAAAATGTTAAAAAAAAATTGAAAAATTATCTTGAATTTCTATTATTTAAACTATATAATTTTTTATAGAAATAAATGGGAGTTATTTAATGTTAAAAGAGCTTTTTAGTTTATTTACTCCTTATGAATGGATCATTACCAATAGGCTTGGAGGTTATGCTTTAGGAAATGCTTTTTTAGCTAATTCAAGAAAGTATCATGGATTACTTATTGCTGGGAGAAAAAAAGGTGAGAGAATTCATTTAGTAAGTTCTGTAGAAGAAAAGGTTACCTTTCTTTCAGGATTAACCTATTTTCTTGATACAAACTTTTATAGAGATATTACTTATCCAGAGGGATATAAGCTAATAAAAGAATTTTTCTATCTTCCCTATCCCTCTTTTTATTTTGCTTGTCCCCAAAGTAAAGATTTTTTTCTTAAAAAATCTATAAAAATGCATAAAGAAAAAAATTTAGTCCTTATAACTTATCAAAATATAAGCACCTATCCCTTTAAGCTTGAAATAAGACCAAAATTTTCTTTTAGAAATCATCATACCGTCCAATTTGAAAAGGACTGGAAAGAAGCTGATGTGGAAATAAATATTTTTGAAAAGGAAGCTTTTGTCTCAAAAAATGAATTCGCGCTTTTTATTTATCTTTCTAAAGGAAAAATTTTTAAAGATCCCATTTTTTATTATCATGTTTATTATCCTATAGAGGAGATAAGAGGTTATGAAGCAACAGAAGATCTTTTTTCTCCTTTTAAAATAGAAGTTGATCTTAATCCTGCAGAAAAATTTTATTTAATTTTTAGTGATATCCCTGTAAAAGATATAAATAAAGAAATTGAGCTTATAGAGAGCTATTATAGAAATTATCCTGAACTTGATCTGAATAAAAAATCTTTTTCCCAGGAAGAATATTTTAAAATTTTAGACCTTATGGTTGAGAGTTTTTTATTGGAGGATGATATTGTTGCAGGATTTCCTTGGTTTTATTGTTGGGGAAGAGATACCTTTATAGGACTTCCTGCGATTTTTTACTTAGAAAAGGGATTTGAAAAAGCCTATACTATATTTATTAAATATAAAAATCTAATGAAAAATGGGCTTATCCCTAATGTGGTAACTGATTTCTCAGAAATAAACTATAATTCCATTGATGGAACTTTATGGTTTGGGCTACGTATTTTCCAATTTATAGAATTTTTTAAAGATAAAATTTCTGAAAGAGAAAAAAATGAATTACTCCAAGCTATCAAAGAAATTATAACTCAGTTTTTAACTAATTCCTTTTTACCCTTTAGGATTGATCCTGAAGATGGATTTATTGAAATACCAGATAATATCAATTTAGCTTTAACTTGGATGGATGTAGTTATCGATGGGATTCCCCTTACTCCAAGATATGGTAAACCAATTGAGATTTCAGCCTTATGGTATAATTTGCTTAGGTTTTCCTCTAAATATTTGGAAGAACCTTTTATAAAAAAATACAAAATAAGCTCTTTAGTAAGAAAACAGAAGAAAAATTTTGCTAAATATTTTAATGGAGAACTCTGGGCTGATAGAATTTATAAAAATGAACCTATTTTTGAAATTCGTCCTAATTATATCATAGCTTTAAGTTTACCTTTTGATATAGGTGATAAAACTTCTATGATAAAAGGATTAGAGCTTGCTAAAAAGGAACTTCTTACTTCCTATGGACTAAGAAGTCTTTCCCCAAGGCATCCTAATTTTAGAAAGAACTACTTTGGAAGTCAATATTTAAGAGATCTTGCTTATCATAATGGAACGGTTTGGGTATGGCTTCTTTATCCCTATGCTGAAGTTTTGAAAAAAGTTTTCAAAAATAAAAAAATTCTTAAAGAAGAACTCAATAAGCTGGTAAAACCTTTTAGAGATATGATTATATCTGGGAAAATAGCAAGTATTCCAGAATTATATGATGGAGAAAATCCCTATTATCCAAAGGGAACTCATGCTCAATTTTGGTCAGTAGCTTCCCTTTTTCTTATAGAAAAAGAATTACAAACTTTAAAGGGAGTTATAAGATGAAGGTATTAATGCTTACTTGGGAATATCCCCCTTTTATAGTAGGGGGACTTGGTGTAGCCTGTTATGGACTTTTTAAAGCCCTTGCTGAAAGGGGAATAAAAATTTATATGATCTTACCAACTCAAGAAAAAGTTTTTTTTGAGATTTCTTCCTCCTGGGAAGCTGATTATCCAACTGCAAAAAAATGGAATAAAAAACAATTTGAACCAATTCCTTTAAGTTTTTATGAATTTCATTATTTAGAACCCAAAGGAGCCTATTTATCTCCTCATTTAATTTCAGCTATTAAAAGATGGGAACCTCCTCAATTAAAAACTCAAATATTTTATGAAATTCCAAATGAAGTTTCGGAAAGATTAGAAACTCTTTTATCTCAAGAAAATTCTTTAATTTCAAAAGCAGGTACTTATACAGAAAATGTATTAGAAATTAGTAAAGCCCTTGATTTTAATTTAATACATGCCCATGATTGGCTTACTTATCCTGCAGGCTTATTTTTAAAAAAACTATACAATGTCCCTTTAGTAACTCATATCCATGCCACTGAATTTGATAGGGCACTTGGATTTGGACATCCCATTATTCACGAAATAGAATATTTGGGCTTAAATTTTTCAGATAGAGTAGTAGCAGTATCAAAATATACCTCAAATCTTATAAAAGAGCATTACAAAGTTCCTGAAGAAAAAATAAGAGTTATCTATAATGCCTTTTTACCTCCTTCCAAACCACCTGAAAAGATCAAAAAATTTAAAGAACCGGTTATTCTATTTTTAGGAAGATTGACCATCCAAAAGGGACCTGGGATTTTCTTAGAATTTGCCAAAAAAATAATAAATACTTATGGTAAAAAAGTAAGATTTTTGATAGCTGGAGCAGGGGAAATGGAAAGACATTTAATGTTATCTGCTGCAAGTCTTGGGATGGGAACTAAAATTATGTTTACAGGTTTTCTTACTCGACAGGAGGTTGAAACAGCTTTAAGTATGAGTGATATTGTAGTTATGCCTTCTCCCTCTGAGCCATTTGGGCTTGTTGCACTTGAGGCTATGTCTTATAGATGTGCTTTAATTGTTTCTAAACAATCTGGAGTTTCTGAAATTATAGAAAATGCTTATAAAGTTGATTTTTGGGATATAGATAAAATGGTAGAAATAGTAATAGATTTGCTTGAAAATCCTGAGAAACTGGCTGAAATTCAAGAAAAGGCTCAAATAGAAGTTCAAAAATTTAAATGGGAAAATAGAGCTGAAGAAATAATTAATGTATATAGAGAGCTTGTATTTAATAATGTATGCTTTATATAATTTTTTATTTCCAGGTTCATCAGCCCTTTAGAATAAATAAATATAAAGTTTTTGATATAAAAGAGAGAGTTAATTATTTTGATGAAGATTTAAATAAATATGTATTTAACAAGGTTTCTGAAAGATGTTATCTTCCTGCTAATAAACTTTTTAAAGATCTAATTGAAAACTCAGATGGGCGGTTTAAGATCTCCTTTAGTATTACAGGAACTTTTGTAGAACAGGCTAAAAGATATCGTCCCGATGTTTTTGAATCTTTTTTAGACCTTGTTAAAACTGGAGGAGTTGAATTATTAAACGAGACCTATTACCATTCTCTTTCCTCTGTTTTTGATCTAAATGAATTTTTGGAACAAGTGGCAGAACATGAAGAGCTCATAAAAAAAGAATTTGGTTTTATTCCTACAGTTTTTAGAAATACTGAACTAATTTATTTTGATAAGCTTTCCGATATTCTTTTAAATCTTCCTCATATTAAAATTATTTTAATTGAAGGAGCTGAAAAGATATTAAAAGGAGAATCTCCTTTATACCCAAGAATTTCTTATAATCATGCTCATCTTCTCCTTTTAAAACATTATAGACTTTCAGATGATATTGCCTTTAGATTTAGTGATAAATCCTGGGAAGAATACCCCTTAACAGCTGAAAAATATGTTTCTTGGATAAAAGATTTAACTCTTATTGAAAAAGGAGGTAAAAATCTATATCTAAATCTATTTATGGATTATGAAACCTTTGGAGAACATCAGTGGAAAGAAAGTGGGATTTTTGAATTTATTAAAAATGTGGTAGAATTGTTGTTAAAAGAAAGGAATATAGCTTTCCTTTTACCATCAGAAGTGAGTCATACTTTAAATTATAAACCTAAAACTATATCTGTCCCTGAACCAACCTCTTGGGCAGATATAGAAAGGGATTTATCTGCTTGGTTATCTAATTCTTTACAATGGAATGCTATGAAAACCTGTTATGAATTGTTAAAAATAGCTAAAGAAAAGAAAAGAAGGGATTTAATACCTATTCTTAAGAAACTCACTACTTCTGATCATTTCTATTATATGTGTATTAAATATTTTCAGGATGGGGATGTGCATAAATATTTTTCTCCCTATTCTTCCCCTGAAGAAGTTTATAGGTATTATATGAGTATATTAAGTGATATAGAAAATAGATTAGAGGAGTAAAGATATGGAATTTAAAAAATTTTTTGTTTATCCAAGAATTCCTGAAAATTTAAAAAAGCTTTTAGACCTTTCTAACAATCTTTGGTTTACCTGGAATTATGATGCACTCTCAATTTTCTATAAAATTGATGCAGAAATCTTTAGAAGATTAAAGTATAATGCTAAAAAATTTCTTTATTATCTTCCTAAACCAACATTTCAAAAACTTGAGAAAGATGAAAGGTTTTTAATGGATTTAGAAGATATTTGGGAAGCCTTTGAGGAGTATAAAGAATACAAACACCCTCTAATAGAAAAGGCAAATATTACAAAGGAAGATACTATAGTTTATTTTAGTACTGAGTTTGGTTTTCATCCCGTTATCCCTGTTTATGCTGGGGGATTAGGTGTATTAGCAGGTGATATAATAATAGGAGCTTCAGACCTTGGATTACCTCTTATTGGAATTGGGCTTCTTTATAAAAATGGCTATTTTCGGCAAAAGATTGATCCCTTAGCTAAAACCCAGACAGAGGAACCTGATGAGGTAGAGGTATTTTTAAATTTTTTACAAGAAGTAAAAACTGGAAAAGATGAGCCTCTTATTATAGACTTAGAGATCCTTGATAAACCTGTAAAAGTAAAGGTTTGGAAATTAGAGGTAGGGAGAAATATTTGTTACTTTTTAGATACAGATCTTTTTGAGAATCCTCCAGAAATGAGAGATATTTTAAGATATCTTTATCCAGGAGAACCGGAAAAAAGAATTCAGCAAGAAATTATATTAGGATTAGGCGGATATTATGCTCTTAAAGCTATGGGGATAAAGCCCAAACTTTATCATCTAAATGAAGGGCATTCTGCTTTTGTAATATTTGCAAGACTAAGGGATTTAATAAAAGAAGAAGGCCTGTCCTTAGATGAAGCTAAAATGCTTATTAAAGAAACCACCATCTTTACTACCCATACCCCTGTAATTTCTGGAAATGAGCATTTTCCTCATGAACTGGTTAAAAAATATCTTTTTGACCTTCTTGAAGATGTACTTGATTTGGAAACAAGAGAAAAACTTTTTGAAGAAGGTTTTTTAGGAAAAGATAAAACTATCTTTTGGCTTCCAGCTTTAGCTATTAGAAATTCTTCTTATGTAAATGCTGTTTCAAGAATTCATCAAAATACTACAAAACAAATGTGGAACCCTCTTTTTGAAAAATTTATTTCTGAAGAGGTTCCAATTTATTATATTACTAATGGTGCACACTGGAGATGGTTAAGTGAACCTTTCTATAATTTACTTAAAAAATATTTAGGTGCACACTTTATATACATGTCTGAGGAAGATACTGGATGGGAAGAGATTTTAAAAATACCTGATGAAGAAATCTGGGAAGCTCACAAAAGAAACAAATATAGACTAATAGCTTACCTTAAAAAGGTATTAGAAGAGGAATATTTAAAAATAAGGCACTTAGGTAAAGAAACAAGAATTTTTAGATTCCCTACTGCGCATCATTTAATTATTACCTGTGCAAGAAGGATTACTGGATATAAAAGAAATACTTTAGTTTTATATAATAAAGAGAAAATAGCAGAGATTTTAAAAAATACTGATACAATTTTGCTTTTTGCTGGGAAGGCTCATCCTAAGGATGAGGAAGGTAAAAAGATGATAAAAGAAATTTTAGAGTTTAGAGAACAATATAATCTTTATGATAAAGTAATTTTTCTTGAAAATTACGACATACATCTTGCAAGATATTTAGTTTGGGGATCAGATGTATGGTTAAATACTCCTTACAAACCAATGGAAGCTTCAGGAACTTCCGGAATAAAGGCTTCTATGAACGGAGTTTTACATTTAAGTGTACTTGATGGATGGTGGCCAGAGGGTTATACAGGAAAGAATGGATGGGCTATTCATCCTAAGGATGGACTACCACCTTATAATGCCTTTGAAGCTAATCAAATTTATAATCTTTTAGAAAATGAAATACAACCCTTATTTTTTGAAAGAGATGAAGAGGGAATCCCTAAAAATTGGATTAAAATGATGAAACAGGCAATATATACAGCTTGTAAACACTTTTCTATAAATCGAGTTCTTCTTGAATATACCCAAAAATTTTATATTCCTGCCTTAGAAAATTTTAAAATCCTTACAGAAAATAATTATGCCTTTTTACGTGAATTAATAAATAAGAAAAACACTATTTTAGAAAAATGGAAAGATATAAAAATTCTTAATGTTTATGATAATCTTGTAGGGAGAAATCTTTTTGAAGAGGATAAACTTGAATTAACTGTAGAAGTTGATCTTGCCGGTCTTTCTCCGGATTTGATAGAAGTCCAAGTAGTTTTTATAAGTGAAATTTATTGCGTTGTAGCTCCAGGAGTAGAAGAAGAGATAGAAAGAAGACTTGAAGTTTATCCTGTTCCTTTTAAAGAATATAAAGATAATAAAGCTATATTTCACGGTGTTTATCCTTTATATGCTCATGGTTTAAAACAGTATAGTATAAGAATCGTTCCTAAAAATGTTTTTATTAAAAGAACTTCTCCTGATTTAATAAAGTGGAAAAATTAAAATCCTGTTTTATATTTTAAATTAAATTTTTCAAAGGAGTTATCTATGGAAATTTTAATATACCTATTAGTTATTTTATCTATTATTTTAGTAAGTATATCCATTTTTATATTCATTAAAATTAATAAAACAGTTACTCGTTTAAATCAGGATCTGGGGAATTTAAATCCCCTTTTAGAAAATCTTAATAGCACTTTAGAGTCTATTAAAACTACTGTTAATAATTTAAATGAACTAATTACTAATTTAAAAATTGTTCCTAATATTATAAAAGAAATAGGTGAAACTGTAAAAGATTTTGAGACTTTTGTAAAAGGAAAAATAGAAATAGTTACAGATGAAATAAAAGATATATCTGAAAATGCAAAAGAAAATATAAAAAATGTTAGATTTATGACAGAAAAAGTAAAAGTAACAATGAATTCTTTAGATCCACTTATAAATTCTATCATAGATTTTGGGAACACTACTAAAATGTTAATTGATTCTCTTAATGATCAGATTAAAAATTTATATATTGAAGTAAGTTCTTTAATTACAGGTGCAAAAGAATTAAGTAGTAGTTTAAAAAAGATCCTTTCTTTTTCTTTAAAAGAGAAAAGATAAGCTAAAATTTATAAAGGAGGTGTTACTATGGGTGAGAAAAAAACAATATTTTTAGCCTTTTTAGTAGGCTTTGTGGCTGGAGGAATAACTGCTCTTTTACTTGCTCCTGCAAGTGGAGAAGAAGTAAGAAGAAAAATAAAAGATGAGGTTGAGAAAACAACTGAAAAATTAAAAGCTGAGGCAGAGGCTTTAAAGGAAAAAGCCGAAGAACTTTCAGTTAAAGCAAAAGAGGTTTTTAAAACTAAAAAAGAAGAAATAAAGGAAGCTATTGAAAAAGGAAAGGAAGCAATTAAAGAAAAAAAGGAAGAGCTTGCTTCTAAACTTCTTAAAAAAGAAGAGGAAGAAATCTAATTTACCATTGGAATTTCTCTTTTAAAATTTGAAAATAATTCCTTTTTAAAGAAGGAATTAGTTTTAGGGTTTTTTCTGCCTTTTTGATTAAGATTTTTTCTTCTTTTTTAATAAATAAATTTATTTGTCCATCAATCAGTAGATGGATATCTTCATCCGTTTTATTTACAGAGACTTCAATTATACAATCATCAGGAATTATTAAGGGTCTAATATTTATTTTAAATGAGCAAATAGGAGTGCAGATAAAAACCTTAGCTTTTGGATGAACAATTGGACCTCCTGCAGAAAGATTATAAGCTGTTGAACCTGTTGGAGTTGAAATAATTAAGCCATCTCCGTAAATAGTAGTTACATCTATGCTGTTTATTTTTAAATTTAAAAAGATAATTTTTCCAGTGGGACCTTTCATTATAGCTCCTTCATTTAAACCTACATATTCTTCATTTTGATAAATCACTTTTAAAAGGGTTCTTTCTTCAAAAAAATTTAAACCCTTTTCCAAAGCAAGAATTGTATAAGGAAGCTCCTCTATGTAAGTTTCAGTTAAAAACCCAAATTTCCCCATATTTACCCCAAGAATGGGTAAATCATGTTTATAAGCATAAGGAACAGCTTTTAAAAAGGTGCCATCTCCTCCAAGAACTAAAATAGCTTGTATTTCTTTTAATTCTTCTAAAGAAAGCTTGTGCACTTTTTCTATAGGGATTAAATTTAGCCTTTTTTCTTTTTGAAGATCTTCTAAAATTTTTGGTAAGGTTATCGTTTCTTTTTTTAAAAAAAGAAAATTAAGCATAGTTAATTTTTAATTATAAAAACTTTCCTTCAAAAAGAGAAGAGATAGATTTTGCAATTAAGATTTAAAATTTTTAGTTTGACAAATTTAAAGATAATATTACGATAATAATGAAAATGTTTCTCAATTTTAAAATAAAGGGAAGTAATAAAATTGCCCTATCTTCAACCTTTCGATCCTTGGAAATCTACTCTTTGTACTTGCCCAACTAAATATAGTTTAAATCCCTATACAGGATGTGGTCATCGTTGTCTATATTGTTATGCTACAAGCTTTATAAAAGATTTTTATCATCCAAGACCTAAAAAAGAATTTTTAAAAATTATAGAAAGGGAAATTAAAAATATTCCAGAAGGAAGTCTTATTTCTCTTTCCAATTCTTCAGACCCTTATCAACCCCTTGAAGAAACTTACAAATTGACAAGAAAATTTTTAGAACTTCTTTTAGAGAGAAATTATAGAATCTTAATTATTACTAAATCGGACCTTGTTTTAAGAGATTTGGAGCTTTTAGCTAAACTTAGGTGTGCAGTCAGTTTAACAATTACTTCCAAAACTTTATATCCAAAGCTTGAACCCTTTGCACCAAGTTATGAGAAGCGTTTGCAGGCTATTAAAGTCCTTTCTGAAGCTAAAATACCTGTTTCTGTTAGACTTGATCCAATTATTCCGGGGTTAAATGAAGGAGAAATTTTAGAAATCCTTGATGAAATAGCACCTTATGTAAAGCATATAACTGTAAGCACCTATAAAGCAAAGCCTGATTCTTTAAAAAGATTGATAGATGCCTTTCCTGAAAAAAAATCCTTTTTTGAGAAACTTTATTTGAAAGAGGGAAAAAGATTTGGAAATGCAATTTACCTTAGAGATGAGATAAGATATAAATTAATTTATCCAGTTTATCAAAAGGCAAGGAGATATAATCTTTCCTTTGCTACTTGTAGAGAGGGATTAAAAGATTTTGAGAATCCAGAAAAATGCGACGTAAGTTTTTTAATTCCTTAATTTTCTTCAAATTCAACTCTGTTTTTCCCTTTCCTTTTAGCTTTATACAAAAGTTCATCTAATCTTTTTAGAAGAGAATCTATATCTTCATCACTTTTTAATTTTGCAACACTAAGACTTATGGTAATATGACCCGCTTTTTCAAATTGATAATTTTCAATACTTTTTCTTAATCTTTCAGCTAATTGAATAGCATCCTCTAACTCGGTATTTTCTAAAATTATCATAAACTCTTCTCCTCCCCATCTTGCAAAAAAATCTGTTTTTCTAAGCTGGTTAGAAACAATTTTTGTTATTTCTTTTAAAACATAATCTCCTATATTATGTCCGTAAGTATCATTTACTTTTTTAAAATTATCTATATCAAAAAGTATAACACTTAAGGGATAATTAAATTTTTGGCTAATTTTTATTCTCTCTTCTATTTTTTCCATAAAAGCTCTTCTATTTGCAATACCAGTTAAAGGGTCAGTTTCTGAAATTATTATAAGTTTTTTCTTGTGTTCAACTTGTTTAGAAAGGTAAAAATATAAAGATAGGAAAATTAACATAAGTAAAAATGTTGATACTGTCGTAGTAATGAGAAATGATTTATAAAGGTATTCAAAAAATTTATCCGGTTTATATATGACAAAATAAGCAATATTTTCTCCTTCACAATTTCTTATATTAATAAAGGTTATTAAATAACTTTTATCCTTTATTTTTAGATTGGTTGAAAAACTTTTTCCCTTTTTAAGATTAATTTTTATATTTTCCAGATCCCTTTCATTTATATTTCGAACTTCCCTTTTAATCTTTTCAGCACTTTCATTAAAAATTTCAACTTCTTTATCTATAAAATAACCATCAAAAATTGAGCTTCTAATATAATTTTTTTGTTCCTCTTTATAAAGATTTTTTTGTATGGAGTTGCAATCAATTAAAAATTCTATATAAACAGGTAAAGCCATTTCAATACCTGAGATTATAGAGTTAGCATGATAAGCTATATCAACTGTTCCAACAAAAATTCCTTTATAATATAAAGGAAAAACATTTCTAAAAGCATGAACAGCTCTACCTATTTCGAAACAACTAACCGGAGATTTTAATTCTTGAACAATTTCTAAAGACTTTCTAAATCCTTTAAGTGAGTCTCCATATTTCTCGGGTCTATAAAATCTTATAAGATTGGTATAATCTGGAAGATTAAAGTTTAAATCCTGTAATTTATATTTTTTTATATAATTGTTTACTTTATACAAATTTCTATATAATTTTTCATGTAATTTTTTAAATTCTTTACTATTTTTATCTTTGATTTTTGATGCTTCAGCCATAATTTTAAGAACATCCTCTTTATTTATAAAAATATCAAAGACAATATTTGCTCTTTCTTTTAATAAATAGGCATTGTTTTTATATAAAGCTTCAAAACTTTGGGTCATAGTTTGCAAATAAGTTTCTTTTTCTAATGTATATAATTTATGAAAAATATCTAAAAGAATAACTATCGAAAGTATAAAAAAACCCAAAACTAAGAAAAAAACTTTTATTTTTTCGTCCATCTTTTAAATTTTTAAGTATTTTTGATTTTAACCTTATAAGCAGTGTAAAGAGTTACAATACCCATAGTTAAAGATTCATATTTTACTTTTTTAAAGCCGGTTTCTAAAAGCATTTTTTTTATTTCCTCTGGGTTTGGGAATTTTTTTATTGAATCTGCTAAATAAAGATAAGCAGATCTGTCTTTTGTTAAAATACTTCCTAATAGAGGTATATATTTAGCTAAATAAATTTGATAAATTTTTTGAAAAAATCTGTTTTTAGGCCATGAAAACTCTAAAATAACAAGTAGTCCGTCAGGTTTTAAAACTCTGTAAAATTCTTTTAAAGCCTGTTCTTTATTAGGTAAATTTCTTAAACCGAAGGCAATACTTATTCCTCCAAAGGTATCCCTTTTAAAAGGTAAAATTTCTGCGTCTCCGCAAACTGGATAAATTTGATAATTTAAAATTCTTTTTTTTCCGTAATAAAGCATAGAAAAACTAAAATCAAGAGCAAAAAGAGGCTGAGAACTTTTTTTAGAGATTTCCAAACTTAAAGTATAGGGACCACAACAAAGATCAAGTATAGGTGATTTTAAGTCTTTAAAAATTTCAGCAACCCTTTTTCTCCATAATTTATCTTGTCCTAAACTTCCTATTAAATTTACTAAATCATATCTTTTGACAATTTTTTCAAAATGCTTTTTAATAAATTTTTTGTCCCTTTCCATTAAATTTTTTATAAGATTTCCAAAAATCTAAGTTTTGGCAATTCCTTTATCAATCCTAATTTTAATAAATACTCACAAAAGGTTATAAAGGCTCTTTGTTTTAACCCTGAAAAATCATATTCTAAGTGAGTTAAATAATTAAATAAAAATTCCTTTGGAAGATTTAAATAGCTTTTTTTAACAATTTCCCTTAAATTAGAAAGGGCTTGTGCCCTTGCATAATAAAGGTTATTACAAAATTCTTTTAATTCATTTTTATATTTTTTAGCTATATCTTTTCTTACAATGAAAAGGGCAAACACAAAAGGAAGATGGGTATATTTTAACCAAAGTTCAGCAAGATCAGTAATTAGTGCAGATTTATTTTGGTTATTAAATTGAAGAGTTAAAGCTTCATCTCCTATAGCTAAATATCCTGAAAGTTCCTTTTTTTCTTCTTCTGTCAGAGTTCCCCAATTTTTATAAAGTTCTATATATTTAGGTTTTATACCCATAAATTCCTCTAATAGTATCCTTAGTAAATTAAAAGAACTTTCTGTTTCAGGAGTGATACCTATTTTTTTATTATCAAGTTTTTCTAAAGGGACTTTATGATAAAGTATTACACTTTTTACTTCTCCTACTGCACTGATAGATATATCAGGAAGTATTAAATATTTGCGAAAATTTTTGGCATAAAATACACTTGAGCTTAAACTTCCATGAATCTCACCTTTAGCTAAACTTTGATTAAGTTTTTTAGGAACTTCAAGTATTATCTCAAAATAGGGATTATTTTGAGGAAAATAAAATAATAAGGGAAGTGTATTTATATAAAGAGGACTACCTAATTTTAGTTTATACATAGAACCTAAATTTTATCTCCTTTTCAGCATTTATTAAACTTCTAACTGCTTCTTCTGATTTTTCTTTTAGAGGATCTTTTATTTCTATAACAAGTATATTGGGATTATATCCAGCAAGTATGGCTCCCATTTTATCGTATCCTAAAACTTTTGCCCCTGTAAAAGTAGCTATTTTTAAAATTTCTTCTGGAGAAATATCTGGATAATAAGTGTAAATGGTTTTTATTTCTTCCCAAATAGAAATCTGATCATTACTTGCCAAACTATCTGTTCCTATACAAACATCGAGTCCAGCTGAAAGAAGTTCCTTCAATTTTGGGATACCCACTCCAATAAATAAATTACTTCTAAGACAAATGCAGATTTTAGGCTTTGTATTTTTAAGTATTTTTAAGTCCTCTTCATCTATATGGATTACATGGATAAGTAATGTGTCTTCATCTAAAAGGGTTAGGCTATTAAGGTATTTTATAGGGCTAACTCCTGGAGGAACAAAATTTTCATTCCATTGTCCTCTTTCTTTTAAAAATTCCAAAAGAGGTCCTTCTCCTTTTTCTAAAAATTTAATTTCTTCAATTGATTCTGCACAGTGGATACAAAAAAGTTTTTTCCTTTTTTTGTTATAAGATTTAATAGCCTGAAGTAAAAGTGGGGATACACTATAAGGGGCATGGGCTGAATAGGTAATTTTAAAATTTGAAGAAGCTGATTTTACTTGGATTTCCTTTAAATTGTAACCCCCTTTAAAACTAATAACTTCGTGAAAAAAATATCCATAAAAAGCTGAATTACAAAGAAGATCAAGTGTTAGAGCTGTATTTCCAACATCACCAATTATACTAATCCCTTCTTTCCAAAAATGATAAAGAACTGCTTTAGCAGATTCTTTAATCTCAACTAAATTTAAATTTTCTCTTAATTTAATTACATTTCTTACCCAAGCAATAAAGTCTCCTGAGGGAGGTGAAATTTTAGATCTTAGAGCTGATAATTCTAAATGAGTATGAGCATTAACTAAAGCAGGAAGAATAATCATTTCTCCAAAGTCAATAATTTTTGCTAATACCGCTTCCTTAGAGATTTCTTTAAATTTTCCTACATTTACTATCTTTTTATTTTTGATCTCCACAGCTCCATCTAAGATTGGTTGAGAAAGTATTGGGAAAACCCATTTTGCTCTAATAAAATAATGATGATAAGGTTGAAGTTTTAATTCTCCCATAAAAATTTATTCTAAAAGGGTATAGTCCATTTTCCTTCTTTTAGGAATATAACCTGCACTCTCTATATAACTTCTTATTTGTTCTTCACTTAGTCTGTGAGACACTCCAGCTGCTGCAACTACATTTTCTTCTATCATAGTACTTCCGAAATCATTCCCACCAAACTCTAAAGCTAATTGAGCTATGTGAGGTCCTTGAGTTACCCATGAGACTTGAATATTTTTTATATTATCAAGAAAGATCCTTGAAATAGCAAGCACCCTCAAATATTCTGCAGATCCCACTTTCATGAGATAACTTAAACGGGTATTCTTAGGTTGGAAAGTCCAAGGGATAAAAGCTGTAAAACCATTGGTTTTATCTTGTAAATTTCTAATTTTAGATAGATGCTCTATTATTTCTTCTCTGGTTTCTATATGTCCAAACATCATGGTTGCTGTAGTTTTAAGTCCAAGTCTATGAGCAGTTTCCATAACCATTAACCATTCTTTTGAAGAACATTTATTAGGAGAGATAAGCTTTCTTACTCTATCTGAAAGAATTTCAGCTCCTCCTCCTGGGATTGAATCAAGCCCCGCTTTTATTAGTCTTTCTAAAACCTCTTTTACTGTTAAACTAGAAATTTTGCTAAAATGGATTATTTCTGGAGGTGAAAAGGCATGAAGATGAATTTGAGGAAAATTATTCTTAACAAACCTTAACATCTCTTCATAGAAAGAAAAGGGAAGTTTTGGATGAAGACCCCCTTGAAGTAAAATTTGATAGCCTCCAAGATTAATAGTTTCCTCTATCTTTTTACCAAGCTCTTCAAAACTTAAAACATAACCCTCTAAAGATCCCGGAGGCTTATAATAGGCACAAAACTTACAACCTGAAATACAAATGTTGGTATAATTAATGTTTCTATCTACAACATAAGTTACTATTCTTTCAGAATTTATTCTAAATCTAACAATCCTTGCTAAATATCCAAGTTCAGATAAGTTAAAATCAAAAAGTTTCAAAGCCTCTTTTTCGTTAATTCTTTCACCTTCTAAAATTTTCTTAACTATTTTTTCTTTCATTTTTCTATACCTTTTCTTGATTTTACACCTTTATCATAATAGTGCTTAATTTTTTTCATCTCAGTTACAAGATCTGCTATCTCCAAAATTTTCTTAGGAACATTTCTTCCTGTTATAACAATTTCAAGATTTTTGGGTTTATTTTTAAGAAATTCTAAAAATTCTTTTAAATCAATTATTCCCCAGTTTAAGGCATAGGAAATTTCATCTAAAACCAATATATTATAGCTTTTTGATTTTACTAAATCTTTTATTTCTTTCCAGCCCTTAAGGATAAGTTTTTTTGTTTTTAAATCAACCTCATTTTCTACAAAACCCCTTTTACCAAAATTTTTATAATAAAGCTGAGGAGAAAATTTTTTAAATATTTTTACCTCGCTTGAGGTTGCAGGTTTAAAAAACTGAAAAAAGGCAACTTTTAAATTTGCTCCAAGAGCTCTAATAGTCAATCCAATAGCTGCTGTAGTTTTTCCTTTTCCTTCTCCAGTATAAACCTGAATATACCCTTTAAATTGTCTCATTTTTTTTAAATTTATCTCAAAAAGGTAATTATAAAAATTCCAGCAAGCATAAGAATTACTGCAAAAAGCCTTATTAAAATGTGTTTTTCTTTAAACACAAAATATCCAAATATTACTGCAAAAAGAATACTTGATCTTTTAAGGGCTATCATATAAGCTGTTTCAATTTGACTTAAGGCTATCATATGAGAATAACACATAAGTCCTTGGGTTAATCCTACTAATAAAATTGAATTATAATGTTTTTTTATAAATTCCCCAAGTTTTATTGGGTAAAGAATTTTAATTACTAAGGTTGAAGTTATTCCTAAGATAGAAAAATAAAAGGAAGCAAACCATAGAGGATTACTTAATATTATTCCACTTTTGCCAAGAACTGAGGTTATAGAATAAATAAAGGCAACCTGAAGAAGTAAAAAACTTCCCTTTTCTTTTTTTATAGCTTTAATAGGAGCTAAAAAGCCCTCTTTTATAGAAGGAAGATTGATACAATAACTTCCTATTACAACCAAAATTATTCCCAAAGTTCCTTCCGTAGAAACTTTTTCTCCTAAAATAAGATAGCCTGTAAGTATTATAAAAACAGGAGTGAAAGATAAAAAGGGAATAGTTAAAGAAAGAGGAGAAAGCTTAATTCCTTTCATATAAAGGATAGTAGCTAATATTTCTAAAAGTAAAAGTAAAGAAATATTGGTAATAAAAGGAAAAGAAAAGTAATTTAATCCATTATATTTATAAGTTAAAAATAAAAAAGCAGGGAAGAGAAAGGGGAAACTTCCTAAGGTTCTTGCAATAACCATATAGGGATAGTCAAGAGAAGAGAGATATTTTTTATTTAAGGCATCACTTAAAGAAACAAAAAAACCTGCTAAGATTGCAAATATGCACCAAATCAAAATTTTCTCACTTAGTTAAGTGTCATTTCTAAGGAATATTAATAGTTTTTAAAGGGCAAGTTTCACAAAGAGGTTCTTTTTTCTTACAAAAATTTTTACCACAAGCAACTAAAAGGGCATGAAATTCGTTAAAAAGCTGATGATCTTGAGGAAGATTTTCCATAAATAAAGCTTGTATTTCTTCATAAGTAGCTTCTTCAGGAACAAGGGAATGACGATGTAAAATTCTATAGGTATAGGCATCAACTACAAAAATTGGGAAATTTCCTGCATACAAAAGAATACTATCTACAGTTTCTTTACCTAATCCTTTTATACTAAAAAGTTCTTCTCTTGCTTTTTCAAGTCCTTTAGAAAATAAAATATTTAGATCTCCTTGATAATTTTCTATTAAAAACTTAACAAAATTTTTAAGTCTTTTTGCCTTAATATTATAAAATCCAGAAGGTTTTATAATTTGAGAAAGGGTTTCTAAGGGAATCTCATAAAGTTTAAAAGGGTCTAAAAGATTTTTCTTTTTAAGATTATTTATGGCTATTTTTACATTTTTCCAGCTTGCATTTTGGGTAAGAATAGCTCCTACACATATTTCAAAAGGCGTATCTGCAGGCCACCAATTTTGAGGTCCAAAATGAGCAAAAAGCCTTTCATAGATTTCATATAAAATCTGAGAAATATTTTTCATAACTCTTCTTTTAGAGAAACAACTCTTGTACCCAAGGGGAAATCAAAAATAAAAAATCCTTCTTTTTCAAGTTCTTCTCTAATTTTATCTGCTAATTCATAATTTTTTTCTCTTTTTGCTTTCTCTCTTATTTCAACCTTTTCTAATATATCCTTTTTTTCTACTACTTGAGGGAACTTAAATATTTTTAAAATTTCATTAAGGTTTCTAAGGGATTTTAGAATTTCCTTTTTATAATCTAAAGGTAGCCCCTGTTTTAAATAGGGATAAATTTTTTTAAAAAAGGAAATTATTTCAGAAATCACTACAGGGGTGTTTAAATCTTCTTTTAATGCTTCTTTCCAATTATTTTCAAAATCTTTTAAAATTTGCCAAAGTTTTTCTTTATCTTCTATTTTTTCATTTTCAGGAGTTGCCCCTAAATAGGCTATATATTTATCAATTTTTTCTAAAATTTTAGAACTCTCTTCTAATCCTTTCCAACTAAAATTAAATTGATTTCTATAATGAGTTCTTAAGAAATAAAATCTTAAAATTCTTCCTGAAAATCCTTTATTTTTAATGTCCTCTATCGAAATTTTATTTTCAGAAGAAATTTTTTTCCCATTATAAAAAACTAAACCAGAATGAACCCAATATTTTGCAAGTTCTTTTCCAGTTAATGCCTTAGCAATAGCTCTTGTATTTTCATGATGAGGAAAAATAAGATCGCTTCCACTGGCAAAAATATCGATTTCCTCTCCAAAATATTTTAAAACAAGGCTTGCGCAATGAATATGCCAGGTAGGTCTTACTTTTCCAAAAGGGGTTTCAACAAAATATCCTTTTTTTAATTCTAAAATTTGAACTCTTTTTAAAAGAGCAAAATCAAAGGGTTCTTCTTTATCATATTCCTCAAGATCAATGGTAGCACCTGGTTTAAGAAAACTCAAATCAATTTTAGAAAGTTTTCCATATTCAGAAAATCTTGAAATATCAAAATAAAGACTTGAATATTTCACATAGGCTTTATCTTTTTCCAAAATATTTATAGCAAGTTTTTTCATATCTTCTAAATGCTCGCTAACCTTAGGATAAAAATCAGCCCTTTCAATTTTTAGCCAATCTAAATCTTCATAAAATTCTTGTTCTACTTTAAAAGTAAGCTCTTTTAAATCTATATCTTTTTCTAAGGCTATATTAATGGTTTTGTCATCAAAGTCTGTTAAATTAACTACATGGATAACCTTGTAATCCATTAGTTTTAAAAAGCCTTTTAAGATATCTGCAGTAATAAGTCTTCTATAGAGACCTATATGTGGTCTTGTATTTAATGTAGGACCACAGGTATAGATTTTTACTTCCTTTTCAATTAAAGGATAAAAAGCTTCTCTTTTACCTGAAAGGGTATTAGTAAGAAACAAATCTGCTTCCTTAGGAATTTCTTTTTTTACTATTTCAAAGCTCCAAAGTGGTGTTGAAAGATATCTTTCTCCTCCATCAGGGAAAATAACTACAATTAAACCTTCATCTAAGGTTTCTGCTAATTTCAATGCACCTGCCAAGGCTGCACCTGAGCTCATACCTACAAAAATACCTTCTTCCTTAGCTAATCTTCTTGCCCAATAAAATGCTTCTTCATCATCTACATTTATTATTTTTTCAAGAAGGCTCTTTTTATAAATACTTGGTGGATAGGATTCTTTCATATTTTTTAGACCTTGGATTTTATGTCCAGGATTGGGTTCTACTCCTATTACTTTAATAGGAAGGTTATTATCTTTTACAAACCTTGCAATTCCCATAGCAGTTCCTGTTGTCCCAAGACCACAAACTACATGAGTAACTTTACCCTCTGTATCTCTTAAAATTTCCGGAGCAGTAGTTTTATAATGACTAAGCCAGTTTGCATCATTATTAAATTGATCAGTGCAATAATATTTATCAGGATTATTTCTCCAAATTTCATAAACAGTCTCTATAGCTCCATCAGTTCCTTTTTCTGCTGGGGTTAAAAGAATTTCTGCCCCGTAAGCTTGCATTATTTTTCTTCTTTCCATGGAGGCTGATTCTGGCATAGCAATTATGCATTTATATCCCTTTAATGCACATACCAAAGAAAGTCCTATTCCTGTATTCCCGCTTGAAGCTTCAATTACAATCTTTTCTTTAGTTAAAAGACCTTTTTTTTCTGCTTCCTCTATCATAAAAAGTGCTGGTCTATCTTTTATAGAGCCTCCTGGATTTTGACTTTCTAACTTCCCCCAGATTTCTATAGATGGCTTGACTTTTATGTTTCTTAGTTTAATTATGGGAGTATTACCGATTTTCTGTAAAATATTATGAAATCTCATAAAATTTTTATAAGCTTTTTATTCGTTTTATTTTATATTACTTTAGGGAGTTGCCAAGTAAATAAATTAATTCCCAATAAATTTATCTATTTTGAAAATCTATCCTATACTCTTCAAGAAAATGATACCCTTGTGGATTTAGCTGTTCAATTTAAAGTGGGATATTATCATATAACCCTTGCCAACCCTAAAATAGATCCCTGGATACCACCAATGGGGAAAAAAATCATTATACCTAAAAGGGTTTTAATTCCTGAAGAATTTTTCTATTTATCTGACAATTTTATTCTTATTAATCTTCCAGAAATGAGACTATACTATTTCAAAAATAATGAATTTTTAGTAGCTCCTATAGGAATTGGTGCTGAAGGTAGTCTACCTCCCTTGGGATTATATACCATAATTGATAAAAAGGAAAAACCCACTTGGTATCCTCCTCCTTCTATAAAAGCTGAAGATCCTACCTTACCTGATATAGTTCCTCCTGGACCAGAAAATCCTATGGGTGATTATGCACTTTACTTGTCAAGGGGTCTTTATGCTATACATGGCACAAATAAAGTATATAGCATTGGTAGAAGAACTACCCATGGATGTATCCGTCTTTATCCAGAGGATATAAAATTTTTGTTTGAAAATGTTCCTATAGGAACATTGGTAAAAATCGTTTACGAACCTTATAAAATTGCTATAGAAGAAAAAAAAATATATTTGCAAGCCTATCCTGATATAGAAAACCTTATTAAAAATCCCTTACCCTATATTATACAAAAATTAGATAAACTTACAGAAAGAAAAAATTCAAATTATAAAATCAATTTAAAGGTTTTAGAAAGGGTTCTTGAAAATCCTGATGGTTTAATTCATAAAATAGGGGAAGTTAAAAATTAAGCTTATTCGTTTTTTCTCAATTTTTTATAAATCAGCAAAAAAGCAAGAGCTCTACTTTCAATTTCTTCTAATAATCCAGCTCTATAAAGGCTTTTCAAAGCCTCTATATGAGCTCTATGATTGGAATAAATTGCCTCTATTTCTGCTATTAAAGGGTATCCCAAAGCAAATAAATCTCCTACAATATCAAGGATTTTATGTCTTACAAATTCATCTTCAGTTCTCAACCCCTCAGGATTAAGAACTTTATCTTTATCTAAAATTATAGCATTAGAAAGACTACCTCCCTTTATTATGCCTTTGTTTTTTCTTTCAAAAAGTATATCTTTAAAGCCAAAAGTCCTTGCAAAAGCAACTTCATTAATATAAGATCTTGGATTTATTTCTATTTCTAAGTTTTGCTCACCTATTAGGGAGTGTTCAAAAAATATAGAAGCTTTAATTTTTAAAGTATTAGAAGGTTTAAAGCTTATTTTGGACACTCCATTTTGATACTGGAAACTTTTACGAAGATAAAGTTTCTTTTTAGGAATCAATAAAAATCTATATCCTACTTCTTGTATTTTTCTTACCCAAGGATATGCTGAACCATCAAATAAGGGTATTTCTTCTCCATAAACGTAAATATTCGCATTATCTATCTGAAGTCCATGAAGAGCAGAAAGAAGATGTTCAACTAAATAAATAAAATGTTCTCCATCAGTAATTGCTATTGCACCTTCAAGCCCAATTATATTTTCTATATTCAATGGAATAATCGGTTTTTCTGGTAAATCTGCTCTTATAAAATTAATACCTCTATTTTCTTCAGCCGGTTCAATTTCTACCCTTATATTTTTTCCAGAAAAAATACCTTCTCCTTCTAAAACCACTTTCTCAGCTAAGGTTCTTTGGTATTCCATTTCAAGCCTATCTCCTTTTTAATTTTTTAAAAATTTAGCAATATTTATGCCTGATTTGAATTATTGATTTTTCTTAATTTTTTTAAAAAAATTGGATACCTAAATGTGTAAATTTGTAAACAGTTGTGTTATAAAATACACAATCATATGAGAGATAAATCAAAAATCTTTTCTTTTAGAATAACCTTTTTAATTCTTCCTTTGATTTTTTTATTTAAAAGTGGGGTGTTTTTGCTTTTGGATTGAATCATCTCTTCAGTTAAAATATATTCTTCTTCAGGATCAACAATTATAACCTCAGCTAAGCTTCCTTTTTTAAAAGAGGGAGGTTCAATACCTAATACTTTAGAGGGATTTACAATAAGTTTTTCAAAAAGAGCTAAAGGTGTTAAATAGCCTTCTCTTACTAAATTAAGACTTAAAGGAAGTAAAGTTTGAAGTCCTATCATACCAAAGGAAGCTTGCTCAAATTCTATTTCCTTTTCAAGAGGGCTATGAGGTGCATGGTCACTTGCTATTACTTCTATTAATCCTTCTTTTAAAGCAAGTTTTATAGCTAAAACATCTTCTTCAGTTCTTAGAGGTGGTTTTACCTTAGCTAAGGTATTATAATTTTCCACTTCCCTTTCTGTTAAGGTAAAATAATGAGGACATGTTTCTGCTGTAAAAGGAATATTCTCTTCTTTAGCCCATTTTAAAAAAGGTATAACTTCCTTAGTTGAAAGATGAGCTAAATGAACAGATTTTTGAGTTTCCTTAGCTAATATAAGATCTCTTAATACTGCTATAGTTTCTGCAGAGGTAGGAATTCCTTTTAGTCCTAATTTTGCTGAGAAATATCCCTCATTAATTTGTCCTCCTTTTGAAAGGCTCATATCTTCGCAATGGGAGATTATGGGCAGATCAAAATTTTTAGCATATAGCATTGCTCTTCTCATAACTTCTGAATCTTGAACCCATTTTCCATCATCAGAAACTGCAATTGCTCCTGCTTTTTTTAATCTTCCAAATTCAGTAATTTCCTTTCCTTCTTGGTTTTTAGTAATACAGGCAATAGGATAAACAGTAACATAAGCTTTTTGAGATGCCCTTTCAAGAATATATTTAGTAACCTCTGGAGAATCATTAGGAGGTTTTGTATTTGGCATACAGGCTAATCTTAAAATCCCTCCATATAAAGCTGATTTTGTCCCTGTTTCTATATCTTCTTTCCATTCCTCCCCTGGTTCTCTTAAATGAACATGGATATCTACAAGCCCTGGTAAAACCCATAAATTGTTAGCTTCTATTATTTCTACCCTTTCATGAATTTCTATATTTTTTTCAACCCCCAAAATCTTTCCATTTTCTATTAATAAATCTCCTAAAAAATCTAAATTTTGTGAGGGATCTATTATTCTTCCCTTTTTAATTAAAATCTTCATGACCTCTTTCACCTGTTAAAAACCTTAAAAGAATTGCCATCCTTATGGCTACTCCATTTTCTACCTGTTCTAAGATCACTTGAAAGGGATACCTTTCCAATTCATAAGCAAGTTCTACTCCCCAGTTTATAGGTCCTGGATGCATAAGAATTGCCTCTTCTTTTATCAATTCTAAATGCTCCGGTTTTAAACCAAAGAATTCATGATATTCTAAAAAACTTGGGATAAGAGCTTCTCCATGTCTTTCTTTCTGAACTCTCAGAGCTATAATTACATCTGCTTCCTTAATAGCTTCTTCTAATTTATAGCAAATCTTAAAGCCCCTTTTTGTAAGCTTAAAATAATTTTCCTCTTTAATATCTGGTAAAAGTTGAGCTGGACCTGAAATCCATACAGTGGAGCCCATTTTTTGAAAGGCTAATATATCTGAATGGGCAACTCTGCTATGTTTAATGTCTCCTATAATTGCAACTTTTAAGTCTGAAAGGGTCCCAAGTTTTTCTTTAACGGTTAAAAGGTCTAAAAGTGCTTGAGTAGGGTGTTCATGGGTTCCGTCTCCAGCATTAACAATGGGAACTTTACTATATTTAGCTACAAAATGAGGAGCTCCAGCAACAGGATGTCTAATAATAAAAAGATCTGATCCTATAGCTTCTAAATTTTTAATAGTATCTAAAAGAGTTTCTCCCTTTTCTATACTTGTACCCTTACCTGTAAAAGTTAAACTATCTGCAGATAAGGTTTTAGCAGCCTTTTCAAAAGAAAAACGAGTCCGAGTTGATGGTTCATAAAACAAATTGATTATTAATTTTCCTCTTAAAGTAGGGACCTTAGGAATTGGTCTATAAAGAATTTCTTTTAAATTCTCTGCTAAATTTAAAAGATCCTCTATTTCCTCCTTGGAAAGAGAGGCAATATCAAGAAGATGTTTAGTTTTTAAATCCATAAATATTCCTTAATATAGTCTACTGCCTCTTCGGGGGTATCAACTATTTTAAAAAGCTCAACATCCTTAGGAGAGATTTTATTATTAGGAATAAGAAAATCAATCATCCATCTATAGAGAGGTTCCCAAAAATTTCTATCTATAAGTACTATAGGTATAGGTTTTATTTTCTTTGTTTGTACTAAGGTCAAAACTTCAAACATCTCATCTAAGGTACCAAATCCTCCTGGGAAAAATATAAAAGCAACTGAATATTTTGCCATCATTACCTTTCTTACAAAAAAGTATTTAAATTCTAACTTGAGATTGGCATAAGAATTAGGTTCCTGTTCCAAAGGCAATCTAATATTTAATCCTACTGAATATCCTCCAGCTTCTGCTGCGCCTTTATTAGCTGCTTCCATAATTCCTGGTCCACCACCTGTAATAACAGAAAAACCAGCTTTTACTAAAAGCTTCCCCAATTCTTCTGCTTTTTTATAATCTGGATGGTCAGATGGTGTTCTTGAAGAACCAAAAATAGTTACTGCTGGGTAAACTCTGGGAAGAAGTTCAAAACCTTCTACAAATTCAGCTAAAATTTTGAATAATCTCCACGATTCCTTAGCTGCAAGTCCTTCAAGTACATATTGTTTTTCTTCAAAAAATCTTCCTTCAAGAGTCCTCTGCTTCATCTATCCTCCAGCTAAAATCTTTTAAAAATTTTAAAGAATTTAATTCAAAAGGCAAAAAATATTTTAAAAACTTTTCACTAATTTTTAAAATTTTTTCTTTAATATAAACGGATTTTTCTAAATCTTTTTCTAATTTTTTTAAGCTTTCAAATTCAACAGGCATTTTAATTAAAGATCTTAAAATATCAACTATTTCAAAATTAAGTTCTTCACTATTACTATCCTTGCACTTAAAACAAAGTATCCCTCCTTCAGGAATAGAGAGAAAAAAAATTTTTTTAGGTTTATATCCACACTTCACACATTGAAAAAATTCTGGAGACCATCCTGAAAATTTTAAAATTTTTAATTCAAAAAAGGGTTTTAATAAAAAGGGAAGATTTTCCTTTTCCATTTCCATAAACAATTTTTTTATAAAAGAAAAATATTCCACAAAAAGCCCAGAAAAACTTATTTTTGAAAGGATTTCTCCCATATAAGAAATCATTAAATACTTTTTATAGTTCCTTCTAATACTTTCTGGTAAAAAAAGAAGATCTGCCTTTTCTAAAATAGGGAATTTTCCTTTTGAGGTTTTTCTTAAATGGGCTTTTATAAAATTAAATTCCTCTAAAAGATTAACAAACCTTTTACGACTCTTTTGAGCTCCTTTAGCAATACTCCAAATTTTCCCTTTAGGAGTAAAAAGCTCTATTAGTAAATCTATTTCACCTATTTTTTCCTTAGAAAGAACTAAAGCTTCTAAAGAAAAGATCATTTACAAATAAATTTTAATATATCTTTTTTCTTCAAGTTCATTAATCCATTTCTCTAAAACTGCTTGTGCTTTTAAATCAAATAATTTTTGATATAATTTTTCTTTCATTTCTTCAAAAGAGGGAGGAACACCTTCTTCAATTTTAAGAAGCCTTATAATATAATATTTTTCATCTTTTTTTATTACGGGGGTTACTTCACCAGGAGAAATATTTTTAAGTTTCTCTAAAATTTCTGAAACTAACTCATTCCTTTTAAAGGGTTCTTCTTTTATAAGTTGTATATTAGTAGAATAGGTTTTATAAACTTCTTCAAAACTTTTTCCCTGAAGGATTTCTTCGTATATAGAGGAGGCTAATTTTTCATCTCCACTTATAATTAAAATTGACAACCAGTATTTGGGAGTGGGGTCATAATTTTTTATTGTTTCTTCATAAGCTTTTTTAAGTTCTTCTTCAGTAATAACTACTTTTCCCTTCAATTGAAATTGAACAAATTTAAACTTTAATATTTTATCTCTAACTTTCTCTTTATATTCCTCATAACTTATTCCTTGCTTCTTTAAATATTCCTTTAATACTTCCTCTCCTCCTATTGAATTAATTTCTTCAGTTAAAACTTTTTTAAGTTCTTCATCACTTACAGTTAAACCATATTTTTGAGCTTCTATTTTTAAAATACTCTCCTCTATCCATCCCTTCAAAAAATTTTTTCTTATTTGATTTTTTACTTTTTCTTTTTCTTCTAAAGGTAATTCCGGTTTTATAAATCTTTCAAAATAGGGCTTACACATTTCATCTAAATCGTAAAGAGTTAAAAATTCATCTCCCACTACTGCTACAATTTTATTTATAGTTTCAGAAGCGAAAGAATAGGTATTAAAAACTAAAAAAAGGAATAAAAAAAGGATAGCTCTTTTTATCCACATTCTATTTTTCACTTTCCAATTTTAGAGTAATATAGTATCTCCCTTTTGGTGTTCTAATTCCTAATAAGACCTTTTTTGTTTCTAAGGAAGGTTTAAGAGCTTGAAAGAACTCATTTAAATTTTTAACCTTTTTGCGATTAACTTCATCAATTATTAAACCAGGGGCAAGTCCAGCATAATCAGCTGGTGTTTCTGGAATAATATCAGTAATAATAACACCTTGAGCAGAAGGAAGTTTCAATTTTTTTGCTGTTTCAGGAGTAATATCTTCAACTATTAGTCCTAAATTTTCCAAAAATTCCTCTATATTTTCCATTTCACTTTTAGAAAGAATTAGTCCTTCTTTTTGAGCTTCAATTTTAGCTTTTATAGGCATTTCTTTTCCATTTCTTATAATCCTTAATTCTACTTCTGTTCCTGGTTTAGTTAAAAGAACATAATTTTTTAATTCTGAAGCATTTTTAACAGATTTACCATTATAACTTATAACCACATCTTTTTCCTTTAATCCTGCTTTTTCAGCAGGAGAACCAGGTTTTACCTCTGTAATAAGTGCTCCTTCAGTAGTTTTTAAACCTAATTCTTTAGCTAAGGCTGGTGTTAAATCCTGAATGCCTACCCCCAAATATCCCCTCTCAATTTTCCCTTTGGTTTTTAATTGTTCAACCACTGTTTTTACAATATTACTTGGAATAGCAAATCCTATTCCCATATAACCACCAGATCTTGTAAATATAGCTGTGTTCATTCCTATAACTTCTCCCTTTAAATTTAAAAGGGGACCTCCAGAATTTCCTGGATTAATAGCTGCATCTGTCTGGATAAAATCTTCCACATCTGATATTCCTATTCCACTTCTTCCCTTAGCACTTACTACACCCACAGTTACAGTATGGGAAAGTCCAAAGGGGTTACCAATTGCAATAATCCATTCTCCTACTTTTATTGAATCTGAATCACCGAGAATCAAAGTGGGAAGATTACTTGCTTCAATTTTAAGTAAAGCTATATCTGAAAAAGGGTCTGTTCCTATAATTTTACCTTCAAAACTCCTTCCATCTACTAATTTTACAGTGATTTTTTGAGCTCCCTGGATTACATGATTATTAGTAACTACATATCCATCTGAGGAAATTATAAATCCAGAACCTGCTCCTCTTTGTTTATAACGAGGTGTAGAAAAAAATCTTTTAAAGAATTCATCACCAAAAAAATCAAAAGGAAACATCTCTCTGGAAAATGAGACCACCCTTTCTGTTTCAATATAGACAACGGCTGGAGCAGCCTTTTCTGCTACATAAGAAAAGGCCTCTGAAAGTTCATTAGCTACTTCCAAACTTTTTGAAATAGTTGTTCCGTCTTCTGCAATTAATTCCTTTGACTTAAAAAAATCTGTTTTATCTATAAAAGTTTTTGCTAAAAGCCCAAGAGCAAAAGCCAAAATAATAAAAAAAATAGTTAATTTATAAGAACTCCAAGAAAATTTCCTCATACCTTCTCCCCTCCTTATTTAGCAATTTAGTTATTACATAATCCATTACTTTCTTTATATTAACCACATCTTCTTTATTATAGAGAATAAGTTTTCTCAAGGAATTTTTGTCTCTCTCTTCTACCCACTTTTTCCACAACTTTACTGCATCGTAACCATTTAAACCTTCGGTTTTTCGAACAATTCCTAACATCTTTTCTATTTTTTTAAGACCACCTCTTAATCCTACTTCCTTAGTTAAAAAAAATAAATCAATATGAACTAAAGGGGTTCTTAAGTAAGGGAAGGTCTTTTTTATAAAAGGGATATCAAAATTTTCACCCCCAAAGGTTATCCAAATAGGTGTAGAAGAAAGAAATTTTAAAGCTTTTTCTAAATTAAAATCTTTTATGAAAGGATAATACTTATTTTCCTTATATATCCCTATGAGGGTAATGTCATTTCTTTCCTTAGAAAGACCTTCAGTTTCTATATCAACAAACAATAAATGAGAGGGGAAATAAAGACATAATTGCCATTTTTCTTTTTCAGAAAGATTAAAGTGCTGAAATTTCTTTTCAAAATCTTCTAATAATTTACTTACTTCTATCTTGTACATCTTTCTTTTTTAAATAAATCTTAGGCTGGTAGGTTTTATAAAGATTTTGCAAAATTTGTGCCATTAATTCCTCTTCCTTTTCTTGCTTATAATCTTCTTCTACTAAGTTTTTAACCTCATCAAAGGAATATATCTTTTCAGGTATTATCTCTTCTACTTTTACAATATGATATCCATAGGGAGATTTAATGGGAGTACTTATTTCCCCGATTTTAAGCTTAAAAATTTCTTTTTCAAATTCAGGTATAGTTTGTCCCTTTCTAATTATTCCTAAATCTCCTCCCTTTTCTTTAGAACCTGTATCCTCAGAGTACATTTTAGCCAGTTCTTCAAAATTAGCACCTTTTAAGAGTTTTTCCCTAATTTCATTAGCTTTTTTAAAAGCTTTCTCTTCAGTAGCATTGTCAGCATCTTTAGAAAGATAAATCAAAATATGTCTAATGTGTCTTGCTTCTGGTTCTTTATAATTTTCTTTATTTTTCTCATAATATTCTTTTACTTCTTTTTCAGATATTTTTAGATTAGCTGTCTTTTTTTCAAAATACTTTTGAGCAATAAAATTTTTTTCAATTTCTGCTAATTCCCTTTTAACCGCTTCTTCTTTATCAATCCCCTCTTTTTTTCCTGCAAGAGAAAGTAAAGATAAATTAACCCATCTATTTACTATAGCTGAAACTATTTCATCTTTTAATTCAGGTTTTGATTTTAAAATTTGTTGAATTTGGGTATCTCCTTTCATCATTTTATTTACATCTTCTTCAAAAAGTTTATAAGGTCCTACTTCAGCTAAAAGCTTTCCCTCTTCTGAGAAAGCCTTTAAATAAAAGCAAAAAATTAGTGCAAAAATTGCAAAGATAAAAGTAAATTTTTTCATAAAACCCCCTTATTTTATTTTTGTTCCTGGCAAAAAATAACCTGGACCGCAAACTTTACCAGGGTAAACATAAGATCTTTTACCTAAAAGTGTTCCTGGTTGCAAAACAGAATTACAACCTGTTTGACAACCATCTCCCAAAATAGCTCCCAATTTTTTGAGTCCTGTATTTACAGTTTCATCATTAATTACTAAAGTTATAATTGTTTTACTAAATTTCAAGTTAGCAAGTTTTGTTCCTGCACCTAAATTCACATTATTCCCAAGGATACTATCTCCTACATAAGCAAAGTGAGAAGCTTTAGCTGAGCTAAAAAATATACTATTTTTAACTTCTGTTGTATGTCCTATTACTACTTTTTCTCCTGTATAGACACTTCCTCTAATATAGGAACTATGTCTTATTTGTGTTCCTTGAGAAAAATAAGCAGGAGGAGAAATTAGAGAAAAGGGCTCAACTATAACATCTTTCTCAAAAAATATCTTTTTTCCAGTTAAAAGAGCTCCTGCTTTTAAAATTGCTCCTTTTATTTTTTCCCCTTTAAGATAATACTCCTCATTATAAATCTCTAAATCTTTTAAGGGTATAACTTCTCCTTCTGAAGTCAAAAATAGATTTTCAGGGATAGGGATTCCTATAGGTATATCCTTAGGTAACTCAGGAACTATATCCAAAAGATAGGTTTTTAAAAGTTTTAAAGGCTCCCAGGGAAGAGCATTTTTAAATAATTCAGCGATTTTCTCCCTTTCTAAGTTTTCAAAAAATAAATCTAATGATATATTCATATTGGCAACATTATAAACCCTTAGAAGGCACTTGTCAAAAAGAAAAAATTGATTAAAATTTTATAAAAATTTGCCCCTGTAGCTCAATAGGACAGAGCAGCGGCCTTCTAAGCCGTAGGTTGGGGGTTCGAGTCCCTCCAGGGGCGTTTTTTTCTTGAAATTTTTAAGTTCTAAGTTATATTCTTAAATATTGTAATTTCAAAATCTAAAAGAGGTGATAAAAAATGAAAAAAGGAATTCATCCCCAGTATTTTGAAGAAGCAATAGTAAAATGTGCTTGTGGTAATGAATTTAAGGTAGGTTCCACAAAAAAAGAAATAAGAGTAGAAATTTGTTCTAAATGTCATCCCTTTTTTACGGGAGAAATGAAATTTATTGATACAGAAGGAAGAATTGAGAAATTTATGAAAAAATATGCAGAATTTTATGAACAAAAAGAAAAAAATTAAAATTTAAAAACTGAAAAAAATATGAGTTTAGCAAGCTTTTATTTAAAAAAGTTAGATATCTTAGAAAAAAATTTTGAAGAGATTTCTTCAAAATTGTCTGATCCCTCTATAATTTCTAAACCTGAAGTCTATGCTAAGTTAGCTAAAGAACATGCTGAGCTTTTAGAGATTGTAGAAACTTATAGAGAATATAAAAAGGTATTAGAGCAAATAAAGGAAAATAAACAACTCATAGAATTAGAATCAGATGAAGAATTAATAGAATTGGCTAAAGAAGAATTAAAGGAATTAGAAAATCGTTTGGAAGAATTAGAAAAAGAATTACCTGTTCTTCTTTTACCAAAAGATCCTAATGACGAAAAAAATGTAATTTTAGAAATAAGAGCTGGAGCTGGTGGAGAAGAGGCAGCTTTATTTGCTGCTGATCTCTTAAGAATGTATCAAAGATATGCTGAAAAAAAGGGATGGAAATTTGATATTCTTGATGCCAATGAAACTGGTCTGGGAGGTTTTAAAGAAGTTATAGCTAAAATTGAAGGTAAAAGCGCTTATAGTAGATTGAAATACGAAAGCGGGGTCCACAGAGTTCAAAGAGTTCCCGTTACTGAATCTTCTGGAAGAATTCATACCTCTACCGTTACAGTAGCAGTTCTACCTGAAGTAGATGAAGTTGCGGTAGAAATTAAACCTGAAGATTTAAAAATTGAAACTATGAGAGCAAGTGGGCATGGTGGACAACATGTTAATAAAACTGAAAGTGCAGTAAGGATTACTCACATCCCTACAGGAATAGTGGTATCTTGTCAAAATGAAAGAAGCCAACATCAAAATAAGGCTACTGCTTTAAAAATTTTGAGAGCTAAACTCTATGAATTAGCCTTGAGAGAACAAAATGAAAAAATTCAAACAGAAAGAAAATCTCAAGTTGGAACAGGAGAAAGATGTGAAAAAATAAGAACTTATAATTTTCCACAAAATCGTGTAACTGATCATCGCATTGGACTAACTGTTTATAATCTTCCTGAAGTTTTAGACGGAGAACTTGATGAATTTATAGATGCTCTAATTGCTCATTATAGAATTAAGGCTTTAAAAGAAGAGGAAGAAAAACTTAGCTTAGCTGCTTAAATTCAACTTTTTAACTAATGATAACTCACTATAGTTTTGGTAGTCTTAGTTTTAAAGATAAAACATATCACAAAGACCTTATTATTATAAAAACTTCAAAAGAAGAAAAAATTTTTCCTGATTGGTGGAGAAAGGAAGGTCATAGATTACAAGTTGAAGATTTAGAAGAGGTATGGAAACATTCTTTGGAATATTTAATAGTAGGAACAGGAGCCTATGGGGTAATGAAAGTTGATCCTGAAGTAGAAAAGAAGGCAAAAAGTTTAGGCATTAAAATTGAGATTTATAAAACCGATTTGGCAATTAAAAGATTTAATGAACTCTATTCTTCAGGAGCTTCCTTAGCTGGTGCTTTTCATTTAACCTGTTAACTTATCTATTCCCAACTCCAAGGATTTTCTTTTTTTACTGAAGAAGTTTTTTGAGGTGGTATTTGTTTTTTTGAGGGCTCTTCTATATAAGTTTGAGATTGAGAAGTTTGAGGTTGGGGATGACTTGGTTGATAAGTTTCAGCTGGTGGTTGAGGAGAAGGAGCAGGAATTACTTGAGGAGAATAATATTTAGGAGTTTTCTCCTTTTCTCCAAAAGGCCATATATGAGACCATAACTTAGAAAGGACACCTTCATCTTCTGAATAATAATAAGTATAAGGTGGTGGAGAATAGGGATAGTAAGGCTGGGGAGGATACATAGGTGAATAATTGGGAGTAACTGCAGTAGCATTACTATTTTTTTCTTTTTCCCCTTCTGCCCATCCAATTGTTCCTGTAGTAAGATCTATTACTAATCGACTACTTAGTCCTTCTGGCTCATAATCTCCATAGGGACTTTTGGCTCTGGTTACTTTTGGTTTTCTCTCGATAGGTACAGAGGGATAAAGATAAGGTGCATAATAATAGTATCCTCTTTCAGGATGTTCTTTTCCCAATCCATAAGGTGCTAAAGCATAATAAGGTTCCCTATAAAAATCTTCCTCCTTTCCTTCTATATACATCCTTGCTTTTTGTGCAAATCTTGAAATTTGGGAAATTATTTCAGAAACATTTTTTATTTCTTGGAAAAATTGAGCAGGCTTTTTTTCACCAGATAAATCTATTATTTGTGCATCAATACTTACCCCTTCTCCTAAAACAGTAATACTTCCCCATATAACATAATTTGCTTTAAATTTATTACCCAAATCTTCAGCTATTTTTCTATTTATTTTTTCAAAATTTTTAGTTTCTTCCTTAACTTTCTCCATTTCTACTATTTCTATTTTAGAAGGAGAAAAAAGACGGCTTACAAGCATTTCTGGAATAGCTTCTTTCAAATAAGAATATTCAGGAGTTGAATGGATATCAAAGGGAAGTATTAAAACTCTTTTAGTCTCAGAAGTATTTTCTTGTCCAAATACTTTAAAACAAAACAAAAAAATAGAAACAAAGATAAAAACTAATATTTTTTTCATAGTTTTTTCCTTGTTTTATAATTACTATTTTTAAGATAAACCATTTTAAAATTTTGTCAAAAATTTTTTTATTATAGTTATTTAAAAATTTTTTGGAGTTATAATTAGTTTAATGAAGATTGTAGGAATTGAACCCAAAAATTTTAAAACTCACGTCTTTTCTGCTTTTAAACTTCCTCGCTTAGCTATGCCTCTTCTTGGCACAATTTTAAAAAATAAAGG
>Ga0209225_1000608_pt1 | contig 39935 bp, 40 predicted proteins | sample WasSprMetagenome_FD_184732 | JGI IMG/M metagenome (GOLD analysis project Ga0209225, IMG submission 184732) | Sulfidic aquatic microbial communities from Washburn Spring, Yellowstone National Park, USA - WS (SPAdes) (version 3) | ecosystem: Environmental > Aquatic > Thermal springs > Hot (42-90C)... | reverse complement strand
TTATCCTCCCGGATTGAGTGCTCGTAGCACATCATGCAATCAAATCTCACCGTCAGAGTGTGGGGAACCATCCTCCTTTTCGTGCTCAAGGCACATTCAAGATGAAGGTTTGCCAGACACCCTGAGGTTTTCAAATTCCATTGTAAATAAAAGTAAATCAAATTGCTATGCATATAATTAATATTATGGGAGGCAAAGATGATGTCTGTGTTTCTTGCCATCGTGTTCATCGGCTGTGCCTTTGGCATTATTTTTGCGCTTTGGCTTATAAGTTACATCCTTAGGCTCGACACTGGGACAGATGCCATGAGGGACGTAAATTCAAGGATAAATGAGGGGGCCTGGGCGTTTATAAGGAGGCAGTACTCAACAATAGGGATCACAGCTATTATTGTGGCGATTATAATAGGCTTCTTAATTGGCGGGTTAAGCAGTAAATCTGAGCTTGAAATGCTCAATGTAACAGCCTTTGGACTTGGCTGGAGGACAGCTCTTGCCTTTCTTATAGGTGGCCTTTGCTCCTGTGTATCTGGAATTGTTGGTATGTGGACAGCTGTCAAAGCTAATCTTCGATGTGCAGCTGCGTCCCACAGAAGCTTGAATGAGGCGTTGAGAGTCGCGATAAGAGGGGGGGCGGTCTCCGGCTTTCTTATCGTCACCTTGAGTCTGCTCGGAGTGACAGCCATGTTCATTGCATATGGAGGGTTAAAGAACCCCCATATAGCACCGCATCTTACAGTAGCATTCGGGTTCGGTGCCTCCATGGTCGCCCTTTTCGCGCAGCTTGGCGGTGGAATTTACACTAAGGCCGCAGATATGGGTGCCGATCTTGCGGGAAAGGTAGAGGCAGGAATACCCGAAGACGATCCGAGAAATGCTGCAGTGATAGCGGATCAGGTGGGAGACAACGTGGGAGACTGTGCAGGACGTGGTGCTGACCTTTTTGAGTCTACTGCCGCTGAAAACATTGGGGCCATGATCATAGGTGCGAGCCTTTATACGATCTCTGTAAAGTCTGGCATACCTGCGGATAAAGCTATAGGCTGGGTTCTTTTTCCTCTTGTGATCCGTGCCATAGGGATAGTGTCGAGTATCATAGGTATACTCGCTGTTAGGGGAAAGAAGGAATGGGAGATGCCAATGGACATACTGAATAGGGGCTATTATGTAGCACTTGCGCTCTCTGCTATTGGCATGGTAATCGTCTCAGCCCTCATGTTCGGCCCTATTTGCAAAGGTTGGTCTTGGCTTATGTGGGCCGGACTTGTGGGAATAGCTACAAGTGTGGTCGTCATTTACATAACCCAGTACTACACAGAGTCGAGGTATGCCCCAACAAGAAGAATAGCGGAATCGGCAAGGACTGGCCCTGCAACTGTTATGGTAACGGGATTATCAGTTGGGTTCGAAACTATCATGCCAACGGCTATTGTGATCAGTGTGGCATTACTTGTCACGTATTACTTTGGGGTAAAGGCGGGGCTTGAACTCCCGTGGTGGATTAGTGGGGCCTACGGTACCGCCATAGCAACAATGGGCATGCTCATGACCTGTCCATTCATCCTTGCTGAAGATACCTTTGGTCCTATAACAGACAATGCGAACGGTATAAACGAGTTCACAAAAGCAGGAGATCAGATAAGAAGGGTTACTGACCATCTGGACGCAGCTGGAAATACGACGAAGGCTCTCACAAAGGGGTATGCAATGGTATCTGCAGGACTTGCGGGATTTTTACTCTTCCAAGCCTACTTTGATAGGGTCCTACTCTTCCAGGGAAAGGAGGGGGAACTATTCAACATAAACCTCGTTATACCAGAGGTCTTAATCGGCGGAATAGTAGCCATCATGATGGTCTTTCTCTTCAGTGCCTGGGGTCTAAGGAGCGTTGGAGAGGCAGCAAGTAAGATCATAGAAGAGGTGCGTAGGCAGATAAAGGAAGACCCGGGGATAATGGCCGGGACTTCAAGGCCAAACTATGCAAGGGCAGTAGATATAACTACGAGGGCTGCGCTCAGAGGTATGGTTGCACCTGGACTACTGCCTGTTCTGCTTCCTGTTATAATAGGGGTATTCTTCGCATACTTTAAGATTACAGGCATAAGTGCACCCTATGCTGTTGGGGCATTTCTCATGATAGGGACTTTTTCCGCAATTCTACTCGCCTCTTTCATGAACAACGGGGGAGGCGCATGGGACAATGCGAAAAAGTACATAGAGGATGGTAATCTTAAGGATGAGGCTGGCAATCCCATCCCTAAGCACTCTTTTGCTCATGCAGCTGCAGTAACTGGGGACACGGTTGGTGATCCGTTAAAAGACACAGTCGGTCCCTCTTTGCACATTGTGGCAAAGCTTATAGCGACGGTCACTCTCGTTCTTTGCCCGCTCTGGTTATAAACTCAGTTCATCAAAGAAGGGGAGGTTTTCCCTCCCCTTGTGCTTTCTACGCATCTATTGAAGCACCACGTTATGATACAATATGGATGCGAGAAATTTTCTGAAGAGGGGACATGTGTCCGATGGGGACCCTTGATCAGAGTCTTGTAAAGGAAGCTCAATCACTCTTCGAAAGTGAGCCAAAACTCATAGAACTCGCAAAAGGAGAAGCAGTCTTTGTAGGTGACACGCATGGAGATCTTGACGCAACGGAAAGGATCATGTCAAGGTATATTGGATCAGAAAGAAAACTGATCTTCCTTGGTGACTACGTGGATAGGGGTAAAGATTCAAAAGGAAACATTGAAACTCTTCTAAGGTTGAAGGTGAGATACCCTGAAAGGATATTCCTTCTTATGGGAAACCATGAAGGCATAGGGGCCATGTACTTTAGCCCCGCAGACTTTTGGGAGAGCCTCTCCTCCGAAGAGTTCCATCTCCTCGAGATAGCCCTTTCGAAGCTTCCCCTCGCAGTATCTACAGAAAATGGGATAATTGCGCTCCATGGTGCGCTCCCAGACATAGAAAGCCTTGAAGATATGAAGGGAATTGAATTCGGAAGCAAAGGGTGGTACGAGATCGTTTGGGGTGACTTTGAAGAAAGAGAAGGCGATTTCCTTGGTGAAGATCCTTTTTCTGGAAGACCTACCTTTGGAAAAAATCGGTTTGAAAGAATAATGGAGAACCTTGGAAAGAGAGTGCTGATAAGGTCCCATCAGCCGACTATAAAAGAGGTCATATTCGACGGCAGATGTGTAACCATCTTCTCCTCCTCAGCATATAGACACATAAGACCAGAAAAAAAGGTGGCGATAGTAGATCTTGAAAAGGATGTGAAAAACGTGAAGGACATAAAGATAGAGACGATTTAGTTCGTTTACTTATTCCGGGTTCCAGGGCGTAAAAAAGGCGTGTTCCGTCCTTGACTAAATGGAAGTATCATGCTAAAAAAGAAAAAAAGAATTCGACACAAGGGGGGTAAGATGAGAGAAATGAATCGTAGAGAATTTCTAAAGGCGACTTTAGCCATGGGAGCTGCGATTACCGTAGCAAGTACCGCAAGGGAAGCGAAGGCGATGGCGTTGGGCTCCGTAAAGGTTCCCGAAGTTGAAAAACTGGTTATTAGAGTCGTCACGGACAACTACTACGACTGTCTCAGGTGGAATCTATTTCCTCCGGACTTCAAAATGGTAAGAAGGTACATGATAGGTCCCGGTTCTTCTATTCATGCGGAACACGGTCTGTCATATCACATTGAGACTTATCTCGGAGGCAAGTCCCACGCGTTCATGTTTGATTATGGTTTAGATTTTCAAGGTGTAATGAAAAACATTGTACTTCTGCGGATAGACATTACAAGGTTAGAGGCCTTCGGTCTAAGCCACGGCCACTTCGACCACTTTGGAAACCTTGTGCCCTTCTTAAAAGAAAACAAGGCGAAAATTAAAAAGGGGATCCCTCTTTACGTTGGGGAGGAGGCGTTCAATCGTCGATATGCCAACCTGCCTTCTGGCCGATACGATCCAAGCGGAATGCAAGATCTTGGAGAACTGAAGAGGGAAGAGATAGAAGCACTCGGAGTCGTCAAAATAGTAGAGATAAAGGAACCGACCCCAGTGGTGCCTGGCGCATACCTCACAGGTAATATCGAAAGGGTTACGGAATATGAAAAAGGGTCGCCGATCTTGTTAGTGAGAAGAGGTGAGAGATTGGAACCAGATCTTTTCCCCGGCGAACAATCGCTTATTTTTAACGTGAAGGGCAAAGGGTTAGTTGTTCTTTCCTCCTGTGCCCATGCGGGAATTGTAAATACGGTGAAACACGCTCAAAAGATCACTGGGATACAGAAAGTCCACGCCATAATGGGAGGGTTCCATCTAATAGGGGCACCAGAGGCAAAAATTAAAAGTACCGTTGCTGATATTAAGTCCATAAATCCGGACTATATAATCCCGATGCATTGTACGGGCTGGGAAGCAATAACCCTATTTGAAAAGGAAATGCCAAAGCAGTTCATTCTAAACACGGCGGGTACAACGTACACTTTCCAGGCTTGAGATTTTTGAGTTAGGGACTTTCTCTCAATTCTAAGGACTTTTGGATCAGAATGGCCAAGGGGGTTTTAGACCCCCGAAGAGATATCCACACACAATCTTTCATATTCGATAAGAGACTCTAAAATGACCTCTTTATAATTACTACCTTTTTCTCAAGGATTATAACTTCCAATGTCCTTCCGTGAAGATCCACTATGGCAAATGATGGGGCATAGCCTTTTTTGTCTTCCAATTTTAAGTGACCGGGATTCAATATAAGTACCCCGCCTTTTTCCTTCAAATTCCTCTACTATCCGATTTTTTACACCTGGATCCTGATAATATGCCTCAAATAGCCTGGAACCTTTAGAACTCTGACCCCGAACTCTTCCAAAATTCTCGCATCCTCCATGTCGTCTCCCAGATGAACAAGAAGATCGACTCTCTTTTTCTCAATGAGCCAGCTTGCGGCTTCTTTCAGGTATGAAAGATTATTGTGGCTGTCACTTAAGACCCCTATCTTCATTATTAAACCTCCCACCACTTAAATAAGAATGGAAGACCCGTTTCATCCGATAGGGCTGACAATCAATATCACCAAACAAAGACCTCCAAAAAGACTCGTACGATCAAGGAAAGGATGATCGCTACAGCGAAAGTAAAAAAGGCCGAAAGAAGTGCTCCCTTTTTACCGATCTCTCTCCAAAGGGCCGCAAATGTGGCCAGACACGGAATATAGAAAGTCACAAAAATAGTAAAGACCATGATTTGAGTTTTACTCATGACAGAGAGAACTTCCGTTGTTCTAAGAGCCTGAGTCAACATAATCAGGGCGAGTTCTTTCCTTAAAAGACCGAAGATAAGTGTTGTTCCAACAGAGACTGGGAGGCCGAGAAGATGGGTGAGGGGGGATAAGAACCAGTTTACATATTTTTCAACGCTTAAATATTCCATAAGGGCAAGTAAAGCACTCCCCATGATCAAGAGAGGCCAAGCGATAACAATAAATTCTCTTATCCGATACCAGGATTTTTTTAAGGTATTTTTCAAAGGAGGCAATTGGTAGGCAGGAATCTCCAAAATCAGCCCAGGACTTCCCGGTTCGGGATAAAGAAAAGAAAAAATCCTCCCTAACAAAGCGAGAACAATTACGTTAAGGGCAAATATTGCCAGTGCCGCATTCGGGTTGATGAAAAAAGCGACAAGACCGAAGATGATCGTGATTCGAGCGGAACAAGGGGTCATCGTTGTCAGGATAGAAACGATGAACCTATGCTGAGGGAATTCAAGGATTCGCGTAGCCATAACAGCAGGGACACTGCATCCGTACCCTAAGATAAAGGGAATAATAGATTTCCCATGAAGACCAATCTTATGCATGAAAACATCCATCAAGAAAGCCACTCTCGGCAGGTATCCCACGTCCTCGAGAATGGAGAGCCCGATTAGGAAAGGAACAAGGTAGGGTAAAACAATTGCTATTCCTCCAGCAATTCCCTGGAGGACCCCTCTTAAAAGAAAGAAAGACAGGCTCTCTTTTCCCGCAGATCCTTCGAACCCTATTATCCATCTTTCAAAGAAGTCCATTAGGGGTTTTTCAATGTAAGCTCCAATTCCAAACACAACGTTAAACAACCCATAAAGTACCGCTGCAAGGATAAAATAGCCAAAGATTTTATGCATCACCCAGCTGTCAATGGTGATCCTGATATCCCTGCCCGGAGGATGGACAATAGTTGCAACCTTTTCAAACAGATTCATAGCCAGTGCGTGACGCTCAGAGGATATGACCTCGTCCGATGGAACGCCGTGAATCCTCTCCACTCTTCCTTGCAAAGACTCGATGGATTTAAGCATATTTTCCGAACTTTTTATCTCCTTCATGAAAAAAGGGTCATTTTCGAGTAGTTTGATGGCGAGGAAGCGTAAAGGAAGCTTCGTGTTTGGAGATAGGCTTCGGAGGCTTTCGACGGTCTCATCTATTGTTTCCTCAATATCTTTGCTGAATTTTTGGGTTTTCCCTATCCTCTTTTCTTCAGCGACCTTTATTGCTACGGTAAATAACTCCCTAAGTCCTTTTCCAGCCTTAGCTATGGTCGGAATAACCGGGATGCCGAGGAGGTCGGAAAGTTTTTTTGTATCGATCTTAATCCCTTTCCTCTGAGCTTCATCCATCATGTTAAGACAAAGCACTAAAGGAATTTCGAGCTCCAGGAGCTGAAGTGTCAGCTCAAGGCTTCGAGACAGCAGAGAGGCGTCTACCACATTTATGATGACATCTACCTCTCCGGATAGCAGATGTTTTCGTGCCTCAAATTCTGCTGGGTCTCCAGAGGTAAGTGAATAAGTTCCTGGAAGATCAATGCAAGTACAGGTGATCCCGTCGAAGCGGGTTCTGGTCTCAGTATACTTGACGGTAGTCCCCGGAAAATTCGAGGTAATCGCCTTGTAGCCAGCAATGTGGTTGAATATGGTGCTCTTCCCACAGTTCGGCTGACCAACCAACGCAATTCTCAATCAATCTCCTCCACAATAATTTTGGAAGCAACCCCTCTTCCAAGTGCCACTTGACTTCCATGCACTTCGATCAGCACAGGCCCTCGCAGAGCACCAAACCTTAAGAGTGTGATCACGTCACCGGGATGGATACCCATTTGTGATAGCCGTCTCCTAATTCCCTCTCCTCCTCGTATATCTATAACTCTTACCTTCTTATTCTCGTAAATCTGATCCAAAGTGGTCTCCATACTACCCCCGGTGATCGATGAATTTCTTTTTTTAACGTTTTTTATAGCATCCTAATAGCTCCAAGGGGACAGGACTCAACGCACTTTTTGCACTCCTTGCAAAACCCCTGGACAGGATAAGGGTAATCATACGGTCGAAGTTGTCTCCATAGCTTTGCTGGACATATAGCAACTACGAGGCAGATCCCCTTCTCGCACCTATTAGGATTACATCTTTTATAATCTATTGCCACTTTTATTTTTCCGTCCAACATTTTTTTACGAGCCTACTTTAAAACTACAAGCTTATCCACTCAACTCAAAACGCGCAACCGTCCAGTCCAAGCTCCAAACCATATAAATCCCGTAAAGTATATTATGGGAGTCTAAGCGAAATCAAGGTGTGTTCCCAATTCTGTGGTTACTATTTTGAGATGTCACATTCTCTTCCTGCCATGACCTCCTCCACGGGTGATCCTTAACCGGACTGATCTTTTTCCTTCGTTTGACCAAAGGTACATATTCCCTTCTTTTTAGTATCTCCTCCTCTTTCATGGCATTTAAGTTCTCTATTCACCTATGCTTTATGGTAAATACCTGTTCCAGATCTATATCTTAGCCTGTCCTGAAAAAATCTAAAAAGCCTCTCGATCCTATCTCCTTTAATACCCTTTTGCATCTGGGTGTCACCCTGTTCTTAAAACACATGATAATGGAGACCTCCATCCGTCTCCTTAGGATGGAATTCAGCATAGACATATCCATCTCCATCATCTATCATTGCTACAAGGTAGAAGCTCTCCCTTTGCTCTTCTATCCATCTGGACAAGTAGTCATAGATATGGTCTTCCTCAATTCTATTATCCTCTCTTTCAGCTTATTGATAATTTCAGATGGGGAGGATGTAAAGTTCTCTCCTCCTTACGGCCGTTGGTCCTTTAAGGATGATCTCATACTCAATGTGACATTTCAAAATAGTAACCACACAGAAAGAGAATAGACCTTGACAGCGGGTGGTTTTGAATATATATTCATAACATAGGTTAATGGCAAGACCACGATGCACAAGAGACACAGGGTTCCTTTCACAAATAACCTACTTTAAAGTTGTCGGTGTAAAAATGGCAGACCTTGAGGAAGTCATTCTTCAACATGACGAACTTGGAGCCATGCGCTTAAAAGACCAACCAGTGAAACGCAGGAAGAGGTAGCACGAAGGATGAATGTCTCGGAGCCAACATTTCATCGCCTTTTGCTCTCTGCCCATGAAAAGATTCCCATGCCATGGATGGAAGGAAAAACCCGGATTGTAGCAAGGTAGTGTGCAACCAATTGTAGAACGAGGAGGAATGATGAAGATTACAATAACAAGTGTGGATGGAGTAATGGATGCATGGTAGACGAACGTTTCGAAGAAACAAAAACAGAATGTGACAAATATGTCTGTTGCGCAGGGAATTCAGGTTTATGAACGGGGAAAGGTTCGTAAAGTAACCGGTCCCGATTTAGGCGGGGACTTGTAAAAAGAAAGGAGGTATGTGATATGCCAAGAGGAGATGGAACAGGACCTATGGGAGTGGGTCCAGGAAGGGGTAGAGCAGCGGGAAGTGGAGGAAGAGGCAGAATGGGCGGCAGAGGCTTAGGACCTGGCGGTGAATGTGTATGCCCTCAATGTGGAACACGAACGCTCCATCGGCAGGGCATCCCGTGTTCTGAACAAAAATGTCCGAAATGCGGAACCGCTATGGTACGGGCTTGATGAAATGGACAACATGAGAATCGCATTTGCAAACCGATCGTGTTCGAGAGAGTAAGACCCAAAAAAGACATGATGCCCCTCCACAGAGAATTTTGGGGTATCTGAGTCCTCCGTGGGGTATTAGCCGCCCCGGATACCCCAAAAAAATGTGTTGGTTCAGGTAGACATCAGTACACAGGAGCAGACAGAAGAATTGCCAGAGACTGTTTATTGACAGGCATCTGTGGGGAGCGCTGTAGACCGTATGAGTCAGGAGTAGACAGATGAAAATGCCGACGGCGGGACTTGAACCCGCACGGGTTACCCCACACGCCCCTCAAACGTGCGTGTCTGCCAGTTCCACCACATCGGCATTTCTTGCGTCATCGCTTTCCTTCCTGTGTTTTCTCCTCAACCTTCTCAGATTTAGGAACAGTCTTTATCACGTATTCTCTGTGACTATAAAAGTAGGCAAGTGAAAGGCTCGTAAGCATAAAAATAACCGCCGCGATCGTTGTGAGCTTTGTCATAAATCCACTCGTTCCTGCGCTTCCAAACAGAGTCTGACTTGCGCCACCTCCAAAGGCAGCTCCAATCTCCGATCCCCTTCCTGTCTGAATAAGTACAATGAGAATCATTGCTATAGTAACGAAAATATGAAGAATCACGAAGAAGGTAACCACTTTACTTCAGTCCCTTTGTTTTTTCTATTATACCAATAAACGAATCCGATTTCAAGGATGCTCCCCCAACCAGCGCGCCGTCAACATTTTCCATCACAATTAAGTCGCCGATGTTCTCTGGCGTGACACTTCCTCCGTAAATTATTCTCAAACTTCCGCCTTTTTCCCCATATAGAAGTCGGAGTAAGTCCCGAATGAATTTGTGGACCTCCTCGGCCTGTTCCGGGGTCGCATTCCTTCCCGTACCTATTGCCCAGACAGGCTCGTATGCGATGACTATTTCTTCTGAAAATTCCACACCCCTTAATGCTTTCTTAAGCTGGCTCCCTACCACGTATTCTGTTAAACCAGTATCCCTTTCTTCCTCCGTTTCACCAAGGCATACAATCGGTCTCAGGCCATGAGTCAATGCGGCTTTCACTTTCTTATTTATGAGTTCATCTGTCTCTGAAAAATATTTACGCCTCTCAGAGTGTCCTAAAATCACATATTTACAGCCCACATCCCTTAACATCGACGGAGATATTTCACCTGTGTATGGGCCTTTCTCTTCGAAATGGCAGTTCTGTCCCGCAAGCCTAACGTTTGAACCTCTTATAATATCGTGAACGTCCTTAAGCGCAGTAAATGGAGGCGCAATGACGATCTCTCCTTCGTTTATCCCTTTTGAATACTCCGCTATTTTCTGAGCTAACTCCCGAGCTTCACTTAAGCCCTTATTCATCTTCCAGTTTCCCGCTATTATCCACTTACAAATCATGAGATCACTCAAACTTTTCCAACGCCTCAATTCCGGGGAGCTTCTTCCCCTCCAAAAGCTCGAGGAAGGCACCCCCGCCCGTAGATATGTACGAAATTCTCTCTACCTCTCCTGCCTTATGGACAGCCACATCAGTATCTCCTCCTCCCACTATACTCAAAGCGTGGGAATTTGCCACATACATAGCCATGGCCAAAGTTCCCCTACTGAAAGGATCGAGCTCGAACATACCCATCGGGCCATTCCATATTATCGTTTTTGCGTTCTGGAGAACCTCTGAAAAAAGTAAGGTTGTAGCTGGGCCTATATCGAGTCCCATCCATCCCTTAGGTATCTCCTGTACCGGACAAGTCTTTATCTCAGCATCCTGGGTTGGTTTCTCGGCAATGACAACATCTACTGGGAGGTAAAGTTTTATCTGCCTCTCTTTTGCTTTTCTCATGATATTATTCGCAAGATCGATCATATTCTCTTCGCAAAGGGAATTTCCTACTTCCAGATTCATGGCCTTCAAAAAGGTGAAAGCCATCGCTCCACCGATTATCAGTTTGTCCACTTTCTCTACAAGTTTCTCCAGGATTCCGATTTTCTCGGCAACCTTTGCGCCTCCTATTATGGCAACAAGGGGCCTAACTGGGCTCTCCATCGCTTTTTTGAAATACTCAATCTCATCCCTCATCAGGAACCCTGCGGCGCATACCTTCACAAATTCAGTGATACCGAAGTTCGAAGCGGCCTTTCTGTGAGCCACACCAAACGCATCGTCGATATAAACATCGCAGAGCCTCGCAAGCCTTTGGGCAAACTCTCTGTCATTCTTCTCCTCTCCTATGTGAAACCTTAAGTTCTCAAGAAGTACTATCTCACCATCCCTCATTTTTTCAACTTCTCTCTCAACTTCTTCCCCAATACAGTCCCCAATAAATCTGACATCCTTTTTTATTAGCTCTGAGAGTCTTTTCGCGACAGGTTTCAAGGAGAGTTTCTCAACTCTTACTCCCTTTGGTCTACCCATGTGGGAGGCGAGTATCACTTTCGCATTCTCTTTTACCGCGTACTCTATGGTAGGGATATGAGCTCTTATCCTTCTGTCGTCGGTGATATTTCCCCTTTCATCAAGAGGCACATTAAAATCCACCCTGATGAGTACCCGCTTTCCTTTTATCTCCACCTCGTTTATGTACTTCATTCGGCCTCCAAGAATTACTACTTCATTATGAAGGAGATGAGCTCACACATCCTGTTTGAGAACCCCCATTCATTGTCATACCAGGAGAGGACCTTAACGAGTCTTCCACCAATCACGTTGGTGTTTTCTATATCAACTATAGAAGAGTAGGGCGATCCATTGAAATCACAAGATACGAGCGGTTCTTCTGAGCAATAGAGTATCCCTTTCATGGGACCATTTGCATATTCCCTGAATTTGTTATTCACCTCTTCCTTTGTAGTCGGCTTTTGTACGACACAAACAAAATCGACGAGGGAAACGTTTGGAGTGGGAACCCTTATCGCTATACCGTCTAACTTCCCTTTGAGTTCTGGGATAACCTCGGACATCGCCCTTGCCGCGCCAGTAGTTGTGGGGATCATGGATAGAGCCGCTGCTCTCGCCCTTCTAAGATCTCTGTGCGGTTCGTCAAGTAAAGCCTGATCGTTCGTGTACGCGTGAATCGTCGTCATAAGCCCGTATTCTATACCAAATTCCTTCTGAAGAATCTTAGCTATGGGTGCAAGGCAGTTAGTGGTGCACGACCCCATTGAAATTATGTGGTGCTTCTCCCTATTATACACCTCCGGATTGACTCCTAAGACGATCGTTACGTCAGGACCCTTCGCTGGTGCTGATATTACGACTTTTTTAGCTCCAGCCCTTATATGTTTTTCTGCACCTTCTCTCTCAGTAAACTTTCCTGTACTTTCTATCACCACGTCCACGCCCAGATCCTTCCATGGGAGGGACTCAGGGTCCTTTACTGAAAATGCCTTGATCTCTTTCCCATCGACAAGTATGGAGTCCGATTTCACCTTCACATCTGCCGGAAAAATACCGTGGACAGAGTCATACTTTAAGAGGTGCGCCATTGTTTTCGCATCTGTTATATCATTCACAGCAACAAAATCGAGTTGATTATTTTTGTAACCTGCCCTGAACACGAGTCTCCCGATTCTCCCAAAACCGTTTATCCCCACTCTTATAGCCATGGTTACCCCCTGTTTTTAAGATTCAGTTTTTTGAAAAGGGACGGGGTTTTTGACCCCGTCATAAGTACCTCCCTATTTAGGGTTTTTTCACGGGTTCAAAAGCGAAAAATACCCTGTCCACCATAATTGTGCCCTGCTTGCCCTTCTCAATAGGATGAGAGGGTACGGGAAAGACACAGAGCTGAACCTCGTCTCCCTCCTTGAGGTATCCCGCAGGACAATTTACAATCCTCGAAAGAAGCCTTCTTACAGGCTCAACCCCAAGATCAATAACGGCGTGGATCAGGGGAGACTCAAATCCAAGTGGGACCCCTCTTACCTCTTCGGAAAAGATTATAACTTTGCCTTTTGTGGGCAGATCTATATACTCAAGGTTCTCTGAATAGCAGTCTGGGCACACCACTCTGGGAGGGTACGCAACCTTTCCACAGTCTTTGCACTTAGTTGTAGTGAACCTACCCTGTTTTAAATTCTCGTAAAACTGCCAAATCCTGTTGAACTCTTTGGCCTGAACTGGCCACATGTCCATCGTTACGGGGTAAAGATTTTCGAGAATAGGTATTCCCAGTATAGCCATTTTCTCCTCCTTACTTTACAGGTTCTCTGCCATATATTAGTATGGTGTGTTCCGCGTTAGCACCGCTTAAGTTATGAGTCAGACCTATGTCAGCGTCCTTTACCTGGTGGCGCGCCCTTCCCTGAAGTTGCTTCATAATCTCAATAGCCTGCCTTATTCCTGTGGCTCCAAATGGATGCCCACATGCAAGGAGTCCACCGTCCGTATTTATGGGAACCTTTCCTCCGATTCTTATCTGGCCTGAGCTACAGAATGATCCTCCTTCTCCTTTTTTGCAAAAGCCAAGCTCCTCAACCTCAATGACTTCGGAAATTGAAAAGCAGTCATGGGTCTGGGCAACCTTTATATCCGAAGGGGAGACTTTTGCAACCTTATAAGCCTTCTCCGCAGCTACTCTGAGATGCTTCCAATCTGCAAGGTGTTCACCTGGAAAATTAGCGGTAACGCTATTCAAACATACCTGAGCAACCCCTCTTATATAGACAAGAGGTCTATCTGTCAACTTCTTCGCGATTTCATCTGTGGTTATAATGCATGCTGCAGCACCATCTGTTATAGGACAGCAATCGTAGAGGGTCAAGGGGGGAACGACTTCAGGCGCGTTCATAGCTTCTTCAAGTGTCAGAGCTTTCTGCATCTGAGCTACAGGATTATCCACCGCATAGTTATAGTTTGTCACAGAGACAGCGGCAAGATCTTCCTTCTTTGTCCCGTAGTGTTTCATGTGCTCCTTTGCCGTTAGTGCAAAGAATGGGGGTGGTAATCCCATACCCTGGGCACCATCCCAGTCATGATCAACTGAGGCAAGTTCACTGTAAAATACTTCCCACTTTTGAGGTGTGTAAAGCTTTTCTCCTCCAGCAACCATCACTATATCGGCCATTCCCGCTTCCACAAGTCCTTTTGCGAGTATGATCCCTGTTGATCCTCCGGCACACAAGGTGTCGCACCTCGTGCAGATAGATGTGGGCTTAAGCCCCAACCTTTCTGCTATGACTGGTGCTGTGTTTACCTGAAAGGAGCATCTACCAGCGTAAGAAGTTGCGACGATAAGACCATCCACATCCTTTGGTTTTAATGTGGGGATATCGTCAAAACATGCCTTAGCTGCCTCCTGAAAAAGGTCAACAAGGTGGGCTTCTCTTACGCCCCATTTACACTGTCCTCCCGCAAGTATCACTGCTCTTCTCGCCATACTTTCCTCCTTTTTTTATCTTCCTTTAAATTCTGGTTTCCTTTTTTCCACAAATGCTCTAAGCCCCTCTCTTCCGTCCTCGGAAGTATACGCGATCACAAATGAATTTAGCTCAAAATTGAGCGCAGAGGAAATATCCATCTCCACTCCAGTATCTATGGATCTCTTGATCAATGAGTAGGCGATCTTTGGTTTAGAAGCGAGTTTTTTTGCTAAACTAAAAGCTTCTTCGGGGAGCCTTTCCTTTTCTACAACCTTATTCAAAATGCCTATATTAAGGGCCTGTTCAGCAGTTATAGTCTCACCGGTCAAGAGAATCTCTTTCGCCCTTGAAATCCCTATCAGTCTTGGAAGTCTTACAGTACCTCCTGAGCCAGGAATAATTCCCAGATTTATCTCAGGAAAGCCCATCTGCGCATCCTTTGAGGCGATTTTCAAGTCGCAGCACAAAGCAAGCTCAAAGCCGCCTCCCAAAGTTAATCCAAAAATGGCGCACACCGTCGGTTTCCTGAAGGAGGAGATCTTATCCATGGTTCTTCTTGCCACATTCCACAGAAAGTCAAAAATTTCCTTTATGTCCTTTCCTTCAACATCTTTTACATCCAGACCCGCACAAAATGCCTTATCTCCAGAAGAGGTGAGAATCACTGCATCCACGGTGTCGTCATTCTCCAGTTGAGAAAAAGCTTCAAAAAGCTCTAAATAAACTTTCGTGGATAGAACGTTTACAGGGGGCCTATTTATCATAACTTTTGCCACACTTTCCTTTTTTTCTATGAGAAGGTTTTCAAGAGTCATTTGCCCTCCTCATTTGTAGTCATACCAACCAGCTTTCGTCTTTCTCCCATATCTTCCCGCCTGGACAAGGGATCTCAGAGAGTAAGGTATGGACCATTTCAATTCTTTATCCAGATTGTTGAAGAAATACTCGATGATTGCGTAAGTGGTGTCATTTCCAAGAAGATCCATGAGTTCGAAAGGACCCATCGGATAGTTGAGGCCTAATTTTGCAGCCTTGTCTATATCTTCTTTGCTTCCTATCCCTTTCTCATAAAGGCTGATTGCCTCAAGAAAATGGGGGATGAGAAGTCTGTTTACGAGAAAACCTGGAACATCTTTCCTTACCTCTACGGTTTCCTTCCCGAATTTCTTAGAAAGATCGGCTGTGATCGCCACAGTTTCGTCGCTCGTGTGGTAGCCCCTTATTATCTCTACAAGCTTCATAAGTGGAACGGGATTGAAAAAGTGCATTCCCACCACTTTGTCCGGTCTTTTTGTGGCTGTTGCTATATCTGTTATGGACAAAGAGGATGTGTTAGTTGCTAATATGACTTCACCCCTTGTTATTTTATCCAAAGTGCTAAAGACTTCTTTCTTCAGCGCCATGTTCTCGCTTACTGCCTCAATCACAAAGTCCACATCTTTCAAGTCTTCCATCTTAGTAGTACCTTTTATCCTACCCATCACCTCTTTCTTCTGTTCCTCCGTCATCTTCTTCTTCTCCACACTTACGGTAAGGAAGCTGTCTATTGCACTTAAGCCTGCCTCCACAAATCTGTCCTCTATATCCCGCATTATCACCTCGAATCCGGCCTGAGCCGCAACCTGTGCAATACCCCTTCCCATCAGCCCTGCTCCAAGGACACCTATCTTCTTTATTTCCATAATCCCCTCCTCGAACGTGATAATTTCAACAAATTAAAAATTTCACTTACAATTCTATAGCAGATGTATAAAGGGTGTGTCAACGGATTTTCTCGAGGATTGAATCCGTAATCGAAACCACTTCCTATACTTGACTAAGGCTTTCCGGTTATTGTAAAAATATGCAGAAAGCGAGGTGAAAAGATGGGTAAGCCCTTTCATCCGCTCTCCCTCGTTTGATTAAGAATAGGACCCAGGTTGGGTCTTAAAAGAGATTCGGGAGGGGTGAAAAAGGGGCTAAGGTCCATCTTTTCACCTGTGAGTACATCGTAAATCTCCTTAGTTCCCTTTTTCTCTACTTTCACAAGACTTTCAAAAAATAAAATCCCACTATCAGGAGGAGAAGATGTCTGCAAGAAGACGAAACTTTTTTGCAACCCGAAAGGGCATCATTTTCGCAGGCGCAATAATTGGGATCTTAGCGCCAATTTTGCAAAAGCTTGGCAACCCCCCAAATATGGGTATATGCGTCGCATGCTTTGAAAGGGATATAGCTGGGGCCCTTGGCTTACACAGAGTATCCGTTGTTCAGTACATGCGTCCGGAAATTATAGGGGTCGTTCTTGGATCCTTGATTGCAGCTCATCTTTTCAGAGACTTTCGACCTCGGGGAGGTTCGGCGCCTTTTGTCAGATTCTTACTCGGGCTTTTCGCCATGATTGGAGCCCTCGTATTCTTAGGATGCCCCTGGAGGGCTCTGCTCAGGTTGGCTGGCGGCGACTTAACCGCCATATTCGGCATTTTAGGCCTTGTGGTAGGAATTTGGATTGGAACCCTATTCTTGGAAAGGGGATATAACTTAGGCCGATCCAATGCGAGCTCTCGCGCAGCAGGATGGGCTATGCCCGGCATAATGCTCGCCTTTCTCTCCTTTCTCATTCTCTTTCCCCAGATCCCGGGACAGGAGAAGAATGGGTTTCTCTTCTACAGCGTTAAAGGGCCGGGTTCAATGCATGCTCCCCTTCTTGTAAGTCTCATCGTTGGGCTATTAATTGGCTTCATCGCCCAAAGAAGTAGGTTCTGCACCGTAGGAGGAATAAGAGATCTTATCCTTTTCAGACAGACCCACCTTCTCTCAGGAGCCATTTCGCTCCTTGTGTTTGCTTTTCTAACAAACCTTGTTCTTGCCCAGTTTAAAGTGGGCTTTGAGAATCAGCCGATTGCCCACACGATGAGCGTCTGGAATTTTCTGGGGATGACACTTTCTGGACTTTCATACACCCTGGCAGGAGGTTGCCCAGGAAGACAGTTGTTTTTAGCAGGAGAGGGCGATCAGGACGCGGCTATATTCGTATCAGGGATGATAGTGGGCGCAGGTATCTCACATAATTTTGGACTTGCAAGTACCCCTCAGGGTGTTGGTCCATTCGGCCCTCACGCGGTTATAACAGGACTCATAGTTTGCGGATTCATAGGTCTCACAATGAGAGAAAAATAAATCACATGTAAAGGAGGTAGCATGAGCTCCTTAGTCGACGCAAGAGGATTGTCCTGTCCTCAACCTGTATTGTTAACAATTCGGGAGATTAAAAAAGTTCAGAAGGGAGAGATAGTCGTCCTTGTTGATACTGACACAGCAAAAGAAAACGTGTCCCGCGCAGCTACTTCCGAGGGTTGGAGTGTGAAATCAATCGAGGAAGATGGTATGACTTACAGAATTGTGATAACTAAGGAATAAACGGTTCTAAAGGGGGCCTTACTTAGCCCCCTGAAGCTTAATTAGAATCCTTTCATCTTATGACAGGTCTTACAAGGTTCAGGGGGAGGTGGAAGGGTGTATTCTCCTCTCAGACTCAAGTTTATGAGGCTTTCAAAAATTTCCCTGCCAGCGCGTTCCCTTCTTTCATGAGCCTCTCTAAAAGCCCTATAAGGCTCTTTATTCCATATTTCCTCCAAAGGCTCCTCGAATAAATTACCAAAACTGATATTTTCTATCTCATATGCTTTACCCTCAAATATCCTCCGAAAAGGGGATTTGACAGGAGGATTGAGATACACGCAGGGAGAGACCTCTCCATCGACGGAAATATAGATCGAATTTAATGGGTTTTCTGGGCACATCGCCACATCAATTTGAGTAAGCGAAGGAGTGAAAAGTTTTATACCGTAAGATGCTGCCTTCCTTTTTGCCTCAAGCATTATGTCCTCATACGGGCTTCTTCCGGAATATGTGAAAACTTTCATGTTGTCCTGTTCTTCGTTTGAGATCTGAATAATATTCAGAAAGACAACCTCCTTTATTTTGAGCGATTTTGCGAGATCCAAAATGAGGGGAGACTCTTCCACGTTTTCTTTTAACAACAAATAGACAATATGCATCTTCGGAACCTTCATCTTCATTTCTTTAGAAAGGGAAAAAAAGGCACGAATGGAAGCCAAAAGCTGCTCGAAATCTGAGTTAATTCTTATCCTTTGGTGAGTTTCAGGGGTTGCTCCAGAAAAAGAGAATCCTAAAAAATCTATCCCCCTCCTTATAAGTTCCCTTATACGATCCTCATCTAAACCGTATCCACTCGTTACAAACCCAGCCTCCGCGCCTTCCCTTTTCACCATCCCAATAAAATCAAAAACATTGGGGTGAAGTAAGGATTCGCCCCATCCCTCGAGAACAACACTTTTTACCTCGTTGAGGTAGGGTACGAGCTTTTTAAAATCCTCCATACTCATGTCTCTTCTTCTGTAGTCCCTATACTCTGATTTCATACACATCGTGCACAATAAGGGACATCTTGTTGTAATCTCTATCTGCCACGTGGAAAATCTTCTCTTTCGTTCTTTCTTCAGTAACTTTCTCCAATTCACAGGAAACCTTCAAATATATAATCTACAACGCTTTTTCTTGGCTCCCACTCGTAAAAATAGTATGGCAAGAATGGCTTTCCGCCCCATTTTTTTTTAAAAAACCTCACTCCCTCGTTAATTCCGAGACCTAAATTTATGTATCTCTTGCCACCGCTTAAAGCCAGATTTACCATTTCCTCAAAGAGGGCATCCGATGTGCCAGGAACGTAATTCTTCTTTGTTCTTACGTTGAACATGTAAAAGGCATAGGTCGGTGAGAACGTATCGACGATGTCGAATGCAATAAGCTTTCCGCTAAAATTACGGGCACTTATAGCGATGACGTAAGAAGTGGAATTAACGTAGTCTTTTAATTTTCGAAAAATAAAAGATGATCTTTCGTCTATTTTCTTCTCCGCGATAAACTCCTCAATAAGATCCAGATGTTCGATAGTAAGGGCTTTTTCTTTTACTATTCTTATTTCTCTCTTCGCTCTTTTTAAAATATTTCTCGTCTTCTGATCGATCCTCAAATCCTTCAGATCCAAGAGGTAGTACGAATCAGATCCTTTCACTGGCTCACCTTCGAGCAGAGTCGGCAAGATCACTGAAATCTTTGCGTTCTTTCTCTTTCTCCTGACTTTATAAATAACAGTTCTAAGGGCACTTTCTTCTAATTCGCCGATTATTGGATAACCAACGATGAACACATGATCTTCTTTTTCGTAAGAAAGAAAGGGCTCATAAAAGAAAGGTTCGGCACCTGAAATAGAGGTAACATAATGAAAAATGTGCTCAGGAATATAAGCGTTTTTCTCGATTAAAGTTTCTTGAGGTGGGCTAAGCATCCTAAAGCCCCTTGAAGACTGAGTACCCCTTTCCCTTCAATTTCTCCGTGATCCCTTTTAAGTGTGTTATCCCAACGAAGGCTGCGCTACTTCCTCGCTCAAAATATGGCAGCATCCTTTCGAATAGCACCGGGTCACGCTTATCTATTATGGATTCACATCTCGTAGGGAATAAGCTCGTACTCCCGAGAAGAGAGTCAAGATCGCCCTTGAGGTAAAAATCCGCGTGTTTTTTTGCGAACTTTTCCCATTTTGAGCACATGTTTAAGAAGTTGACGATCTTTTCCAAAGGAATACCTTCTAATGCGAGGATCTGCTCCTCAATAGTCTCAAGGTAATGTATCTCCTTTTTTTGCTCTTTTGCTACTGCGTGGGCTTCCAGATCTACCGAGTATACCCATCCCCTCTTTCTAAGGTACGATGTCCAGATTTTGAAAAAGGCCATCCACGGCCTAAGCCCCTCTATCTCCATCTCCAATCTCGTCTTGACATTTTGCCGGAGATATCCCAGATACCGGTAAATCTCTGAATCATTTTCAAAGCTTAAAGAATCGAGTTCCTGACTCAATATGCGACGGGCTTCTTCACTTACCATAGAAAAAAGGGATGACTCTTGACTATTTTCGTAACCGTAACTTATTACCTTCTCCATGTCACTCTCATCAAGGGGTCCTTCAAAAAGTACGGTATCTACTCTCGAGATGAGTTGGCTTAAAGATCTTCTGAAACTATAAGGAAAAAAATGGGCTGTCCCAGATAAGTAGTTGACATTCTCGCCTTTTTTTACGATATAGAACATTTTGAATCTCTTTTCCCGAAAAAGATTCGAAAACATAGCTTAATAACTCCTAAAGAATGTTTGTTATTGTCTCCATTATATTCAAGAAACTGCGCTTTTTTGTTAGCTCCGCAAATTCATATGGGATTTTGGGTATTCCTCCCCATTTCTCCTTGAACCTCCTTATCCCCTCATTTACACCCAGGCCCAGATGGACGTACCTTTTTTTTAGCTCTGCTGCAAGCTCAATCATCCTTACAAAAATCACATCCGACACAAAAGCAGGAGCAATATCGGTCCTTCTACAACCTAAAACGTAGGTAAGGAATTCTTCTGCCTCCGTCTCTATCACATAGAAGGCCACGAGTCTTTTTTCCGAATCATATGCGTCAATGATCAATGCTGAATTGGAAAAAGATAAATAAGTTCCCATCGATTCATATAAAGCCCTAACAAAAGGATCCATCTCTTTTTCTTCTACGAACCTCTTGCTCAGGAAGCGGTGCTCACTCGTGTAAACCTTAGAGACCTGGACTGAAACTTCTCCCATTGCCTTTTCCACCTGTCTCAAAAGTCTCTTAGGAGGGTTAAAAGAATGGAGATCAAGCGTGTAGTAGTAGTCTTTCTTGAAGGCTACCGAATCTTTCCTTAGATCCTCGGGAATATGGGGTGCGATTACCCAAATATAATCAAAATTGCGCTTCTCCTGAAAATGAGAAACCATTCTAACGATTCTATCCTCACAGAATTCACCTGATAGAGGATAACCCACGAGTATAACCCAGTAAGGTCCTTCAAAATAAAGAAACCCGTTCTGAAAAAAAGGTTCACCTCCTGAGACTATTTTCATGAGAGATACTGTGTGCTCTGGAACGTAGGCAAGTTTTTTTATCATTAATTCTTCTTCCAGGCTAAGCATCTTTGCCGAACTTTTCTTCCACAATTATAACGCAATGTGGTATTATATTAAATGAAAGGAGGTGGTCAAATGAGAAAGTCGGTTTTGATCTTCTGCGCACTATTCTTACTCATTCTTATCAACTCTGTTTATGCTTCAAATACCTTAAGGACATTTAGTGGCAAGGTCGTAGCAGTTGATCCAAGCGGAAAGGCTATCGTAGTCTCGGAGATGGTAGGAAAATCCGAAATGGTTGTGGGTGTGATAGTAACTCAAGACACAGAAGTTAAAATCGGTAACAAAAAGGCAGAGATCAAAGATCTGAAAGTAGGAGACAGAGTGACTGTTACTTACGAAAGGACGAATGACCTTTACGCAAAAAAGATCGTTAAGAAATAGGCCTTGACTTGGTAAGTATTACGAAACTTTTCTGTGGCGCAGAGGAAGACTTTGATTTCCTCCGCTACGGCACACCTGCGAAGGAAAGAAAACCCGTTGTAGTATGGAACATTACGGGGAGGTGTAACCTCTCTTGCAAGCACTGTTATGCTGGCGCAAGGACAGAAGACAGGGAAGAGGATCAGATCTCCACTGAACTCGCAAAAAAGGCAATAGATGATATTTCCTTCTTTGGGGTTCCTGTCCTTCTTTTCTCCGGAGGAGAGCCCTTACTTAGAAAGGACATATTAGAACTCATAGAGTACGCAAGAAAAAGGGGGATAAGAACGGTTCTCTCCACGAATGGGACTCTCATAAGTAAGGATTTGGCAAAAGCCTTACGTGAGGCAGGAGTCTCGTACGTGGGAATAAGCGTAGATGGCATTGGAATGACAAATGATCTATTCAGGGGAAGAAGGGGGGCTTTTGAAAAAGCAAAAGAGGGAATACGCAATTGTAAGGACGCAGGAATAAAGGTTGGCATGAGATTCACAATAACAAGGCAAAACTTTACCGAAATACCTTCAGTACTCGACTTTTTCGAGAAAGAGAATGTAGACAGAATATGCTTCTATCATCTCGTCTATTCGGGGAGAGGAAAAGAATTAATCGATCTCGATCTTACTCACGAAGAGAGAAGAAAGGTGCTTGACTACATAATAAAGAGAACTAAGGAAATGTTTGAAAGGAATAAGAAAATAGAGGTCCTGACAGTGGACAACCACGCAGATGGCCCTTATCTCTATCTCAAGCTTTTGAAGGAAGATCCAGAAAGGGCAAGGGGAGTATATAAGTTCCTTTCTAAGAACGAGGGAAATCTCTCTGGAGTTGGGATCGCCTGTATAGACGAAAAAGGAGATGTCCATCCTGACCAGTTCTGGAGGGATTATACCATAGGGAATATAAATGAAAGACCATTTAGCGAAATATGGACAGACGAAAGGGATGAACTTCTTAAACGTTTAAGGAATAAGAAACTCTACCTGAAGGGGAGATGCGCAAGGTGTAGGTTCCTAAAAATATGTGGCGGGAATTTCAGAGTCAGAGCGTATGCAAAAACAGGAGATTTATGGGCGCCTGATCCACAGTGTTATCTTACAGAAGAGGAAATCTCATGAGCATGGAATATCCCATTGCAAGGCCAAGGAGACTGAGAAAGAACGGTATTATAAGAGATTTGGTTCGAGAAACGGACCTCTCTATCAACCATCTCGTTTACCCCCTTTTCGTAAAAGAGATGAACGAAAAGAAGGTCGAGATCCCCTCAATGCCGGGCATATACCAGTTTTCTACCGAGGGTTTGATGCGGGAAATAGAAGAAATAATAGATCTTTCAATACATACCGTACTCCTGTTCGGGATACCTGATAGAAAAGACGAATACGGGACATCGGCATATGATGAAAAGGGGATAATCCAGAAGACGGTGCGGAGGATAAAAAAGCTTTTTGGGAATGACTTAATCGTCATAACGGACGTCTGTCTATGCGAGTATACGAGCCACGGACACTGTGGCGTGATAAAGGGAGAAAGTGTGGATAACGACGAAACTTTAAAGATCCTGGCAAAAGTCGCTCTTTCCCATGCGGAGGCCGGTTCAGATATGGTTGCCCCATCGGACATGATGGACGGCAGGGTGAGGGTAATAAGAGATGAGCTCGATAGGAACGGATACTGCGAAATACCGATTATGAGTTATTCTGCGAAATATGCCTCCTCCCTTTATGGGCCTTTCAGGGTTGCTGCAGAATCAAAACCACAGTTTGGAGATAGAAGGTCCTATCAGATGGACTTTCCAAACAAAAGAGAGGCATTAAAAGAGATAGAACTCGATATAAATGAAGGTGCAGATATTGTAATGGTAAAACCTGCACTCTTTTATTTAGACATTATAAGTCTCGCAAAGGAGAGATTTTCCGTGCCCATTGCCGGCTTCTCTGTAAGTGGCGAATATCTCATGGTAAAGGAAGCCTCAAAAGCAGGATTTATAGACTATAAGGGAAGCGTAATTGAACTGACCACTTCAATAAAAAGGGCGGGTGCGGATATTATAATCACTTACTTTGCAAAGGATATAGCAAAATGGATAAAAGAGAGTTCCCTTTGAGGATGGTCGCATGGGAGCTAACGAGGTCTTGCAACTTATCATGCCTTCACTGTAGGGCAGCCGCAAAAAATGAAAAAGACGAGAGAGAACTAAAGACTGATGAATGTAAGAAAGTTTTAGACTCAATAGCATCATTCTCTTCCCCTGTCATAATTCTTACAGGGGGTGAACCACTAATTAGAGAAGACATTTTCGAAATAATAGAACATGGGCGTAAAAAGGGTCTTCACATGGTTCTCGCCACAAATGGAACCCTCCTCTCAAAAGAGAGAGCAAGAATACTGAAAGAACTGGGTATAAAAAGGATAAGCCTGAGCCTTGATGGAAAAGACAGTAAATCCCATGACGGATTGAGAGGGGTCGAAGGATCATTTGATTCGGTTATTCATGCGGCAAGAATACTGAAGGAAGAGGACTTCCCGTTCCAGATCAATACTACTCTCACGTTCATCAACGTGGACCAGATAGAGCCTATCTATGAACTCTCAAAATCCCTTGGCGCATGCGCTTGGCATGTTTTTTTGCTTGTTCCTGTAGGCCGGGCTAAAGAGATCAGGGATCAGAGTCTTAAAGCAAAGGAGTACGAAGAAACCCTTGAAAGAATATACGAACTTGAAAGAAGAAGGGAGATCGATATAAAGGTTACGTGTGCACCCCAATACTACAGGATACTAAAGGAAAAAGGGGAAGTCCTAAAAGGCTCTGGATGCCTTGCTGGTAAGAGCTTCATGTTCATATCGAATGTGGGCATAGCACAGCCTTGCGGATATCTTGAGATACCCTGTGGTGATGTGAGAAAAGAGGGAGTAGAAAAAGTTTGGAAGACATCTCAAGTCTTCTTAATGCTCAGAGATTACTCAAAGTACAATGGCAAATGCGGAAAATGTAAGTATTTAAGGATCTGCGGTGGGTGCAGGGCCAGAGCTTATGAGGAATATGGCGACTTTATGGGCCAAGAACCTTTCTGCATTATCTCTTAAAAAACTGCCTTATACTTTTGACGATATACTCCTTTTCTTTATCTTTCAGTTCAGGATAGACAGGGATAGCAAGGCTCTTCATAGAGGCTTCTTCAGCGCACGGGAAATCTCCTTTTTTGTATCCTAAGTACCTAAAACAGGCCTGTAAATGGAGAGGAAGGGGGTAGTAAATTCCAGTTTGTATGCCCCTTTTTCTTAAGAATTCCTTAAGTTCGTCTCTTTCTTCAAGCCGTAATACATAGAGATGGAAAACATGGGATCCTTCGTCCTCCAGATCGGGCAGTATCAAGGGCAAACCATCGAGCATGGAACTATAATATTTTGCATTTTCTATCCTTTTTCTGTTCCATTCCTCAAGATAGGGGAATTTTGCATAGAGAGCGTATGCTTTTATTTCATCTAATCTGCTGTTTATCCCGATTATATCGTGGGTGTAAGGCTTTTCATCCATTCCATGAACCCTGAGCTTTTTCAATCTCTTTGCAAGCTCTTCGTCCTTTGTCAGTATCATCCCGCCCTCGCCTATCCCTCCAAGGTTTTTTGTAGGGTAGAAACTGAGTGCAGACACATGTCCGAAGGATCCAGCCATCTTTCCGTCCTTTCTTGCCCCTATAGACTGAGCCATATCTTCAATAACAAAGAGGCCATATTTTTCCGCAATCGAAAGTATCTTATCCATTTCGCAAAGTTTGCCAAAAAGGTGGACCACAATTATGGCCCGGGTTCTCTCTGTAACAGCAGATTCTACCTTTTCCGGGTCTATGTTCATAAATCTGGGCTCTATATCAACGAAGACAGGCCTCGCACCAAGAAGTGCAATAGAACTCGCTGTGGAGAAGAACGTGTAAGGTGTGGTTATTACCTCATCTTTTTCGCCTATTCCTAATGCCATAAGGGATAAAATCAATGCATCAGTCCCATTGGCACAGGATACCGCATATGGAACTTTTATATAATCGGCGATCCTTTCCTCAAGAAGCTTACAATACTCTCCGAGAACGAGCTTCTGCTCCTTAAGGATCTTTTTTATGCCTCTAAGTATCTCTTTCTCAACAGTCCTATACTGGAACTTAAGGTTTATAAGGGGTATGTTCATTTGAGGTACGGGTCCCCAAATTTATTGAGAAAAAGTATCTCCTTCAAGGGCTTTCTCGGAGTGTATTTAGGCCTTTCCTCAAAATATCCTATTGGGGTCATGGCAACTATCGTAAATCCTTCGGGCACCTCAAGTATACTCTCTGCCTCTTCGTGATTGAACGCTCCAATGTGACAGGTTCCAAGTCCAAAATTCCAGGCAGCAAGTACAACGTGCTCCATGGCTATTCCAGCATCGAACATATAGTAATCACCCTTGGAAGTCCTTGGAATCCCTTTGCTAAACCCAGCTAAACCTTTCTGGGAAACCAAACAAAGCAGGACAGGGGCTTTTATTACGGCTTCTTTCGCAGGGTTATTCTCGCTTAAGGTCTTTGACAGCTTTTCCTTCAAACCCCTATCTTTGACTATTATGAAACGCCAGGTCTGTGTATTAGCCCATGAAGGGGATCTTCTTGCGGCCTCAATGATTTCCAGCAAAATCTCTTCTGGTACATCCTCTTCTCTGTACTTTCTTATACTTTGCCTCTCATGAATGACTTTGAGTATGTCCATAGCCTCTCCTCCTCATCTTTTTATCACATAAGGCATATTTATCTCAACGGTTCTCCAGAACCTCTTCCAATTTTCCCATCCTGAAATATAAGAGAAGATCGATAAATTTCTCGTTCATTACGGGATCTTTTTCGAATCCCACAAGATGGGTTAAGCACCCGCAATCTGAAGAACCGAAATTTGGTATAAACCAATCACCGATTTCCATTAGTCTTTTTGCTATTTCACACTCGTAGGCCTTACCGATCCTTATGGGAAAATGGTGGAGGACACGGAATCTGGAGGTCAGATAATCTATATGCCAGAAAAGCTTCTTTCTTCTTCTTATGTGTCTTTCTATTCTTTTTCTCAAGTTTTCCATTGCGGAACCAGTATAGACGTAGTACCCGCTTCTGAATAATATTTTCCCTAAAGATCCGATGGTCAAAGGGCTTTCCTCTTTTATCTCAACTACAAGTAAGTAAATACCAGAATCGTCCGTTCTTTTCTCCATCTCTTCCCAAGGAATTTCGAGTTCCTTTACGCTTTTTAAAGAAAAATCTTCCCCAAAGCCTATTGAAACTGCTCGCACATCAACTGAGTCTTTCGCATCAAAAAGGGTCTTTGCAAATGGATAGTCGTTATGGAAATCTGGCAAAAAGTACTTGGCCTTAGGGAAATTGACGATAAAAAGAATTGCCCCCCTTATTTCAGATCCCGTAAGCCCAATTAGCTCTTGAATATGAGCCCTTCCACGAGTTGTCTCGCAATCCGGGAACATTGAAAGGAAATTCCGGAAGAGTGTTGAATTTTTAACCTCAAGCAAGATCTTCCCACCCTTACCTTGAAGAAGAAAATCGAACCTCCTTTTCCCAACATAAACCTCCCTTTTTACAACCCGGTAACCCTCGAAGGCACCTATCAATCTCTCTTCTACGAGTCTCTCCGCTATCTCATTAGTGCGGGCCGTATCGACTAATACTTTGAAACCGCCCTTCTCCACAAAGCATATCCTGTATGGTAAGTGATCTTTCTCCTTCCTTTTTACTGCGTAAATCTTCCTTCCCCCAATAAGGAGCTCTAAAAGCCTTCCCGGGTTAGGAAGATGGGCGAGCACTTTCGTCCCCCCTATCTCGCACTCACAGACAAAGCGATTTATCCTCGAAACAAAAGTCCCCTCGACAAGATCCCCCAGGCTTAGCATGAAACTATTATACAAGCTTTCGTTAAGCAGGCATATAAAAACTCTTCCCTTGGTCTCATATTTGTCCCATGGACATTTTGCAGAAACCGTCTCGAAATATCGGTGGTGATAGCGAAATATCGATGCTAACCACATGATACGTGAAAGATTAGACTTAGAAAACCAAGGGGAGAGAGGTCACGACCTGTGTGGCACGTTTCTTGTTAAGTTGACAAGAGGCATGGTTAGAACGCTGAGGTTTGATGTTGTCGTTGTGGGCGGAGGTGGGGCTGGAACCAGAGCTGCAATAGAAGCGGCAAGGACCAATCCTGACTTGGAAATCCTTATTATCAACCAAGGGCCAATAGGAAAAAGCGGCCTAACGTCAATGGCTAACGGGGGTATCCACTGGGTATCACATCCGGAAGACAGTTTTGAGGCCCACTTTGAGGATATTGTACGCATGGGGTATTTCCTGAATGACCAAAACCTTGTTGAAGTCCTGGTACACGAAGCACCAGAGAGGGCCGAGGAACTCATCCGATGGGGAGCCAAGGTCTTGATGGACGGAGATAAGTATCTCCTTACGGACCCAAAGGGAAGCGGCTGTTCATTTCCGAGGGGTCACTATATACCTGGCGCGACTTTTATGGCAACACTGAGGAAGGAGTTAGAACGTCACAAGAATATACGAATTTTTGAGGACTTCTTCGTCACAGCCCTCATCGTTAAGGAAAAAAGAGTCATAGGGGCAACCGCAATCGATATAAGGAAAGGGGAATTCCTGGTCGTCCTTTGCAAAGCTTTGGTTCTTGCCACAGGCGGACTTGGTGAAATATTTCTTCACACAACAAACTCGCCCTTCGGGCTAAGGGGGTATGCCTCTGGAACCGGTTACGCCCTTGCATATAACGCGGGTGCCGAGCTTATAGATATGGAAATGGTCCAGTTTACTGGCCATCAATTATGCCCTCCATGGCCACTAGGCAATCTCGCTCTCTTAAGTTCGCTTTGTGGAGGAAAGTATGTAAACGCATTGGGTCAAGAGTTCTTGAAGCTTCCTCAACCACGGGACATGATCCAAAAGCTTGCATATAAAGAGATTAAGGAGGGAAGAGGCAGTCCCCGGGGAGGAGTATTCATAGACCTTTCGGCATCTCCGCTTACGCGAGAGGAGATTGAAAAGAACCTTCGGGTTTCGCTTGGTGGAGAAATTGCAAAAGGAAGATGGGAACTGATAAAAAAGATGAGCGTCGCAAAATCCGATCCGAAGACATGGATAGTCGAGTTTACGCCTGGCGGAGCCCACTTTTGCATGGGGGGGTAAAAATCAACGAGAAGTGTGAGACAACCCTGGAAGGTCTTTTTGCAGCTGGTGAGGTTACAGGTGGCTTGCACGGGGCAAATAGGATGGGGGGCAATGCGCTTTCTGAAACGTTGGTCTTTGGTGCGAGAGCTGGCAGATTTGCTGCTGAGCACGCGAAAGATAGCACGTTTTTTGAGGCAGACCGAGAATTCGTAGATACCGAGTTCCAGAGGGTCCACACGTTTTTTAAAGATCAAGGGGTTCACCCGTGGGTTATCAGGGAAAGGCTTGGATCCTTAATGTGTGCCAACTTAGGCGTTATCAGAAACCGGGAGGGAATGGAAAGGGCACTCCGGCAAATAGAAGATTTGAAGGGTCAAACAGAAGATATAAGAGCCCCGAAGTTTAAAAGGTTCAATCGCTTATGGATTGAAGCCCTAGAGGTTGCGAGCATGTTTGACGTGGCTGAAATGGTGGTGCGGTCGGCTCTTTTTAGAGAAGAGAGTAGGGGTGCGCATTACAGAGAAGAGTATCCAGAAACACGCAAGGAGTGGCTGAAACATACTTGCGTACGCAAGCAGGACAGCAAAATGGATCTCACCACAAGACCTGTTGTCATCACCAAGCTTAAATGTGGACATGAGTGAGAAGCCGGTCGTACTAAAGATATTCAAGTTTGATCCAGACGTTGACTACGAGCCAAAGTACAAGACTTATGAGGTGCCGTGGAGAGAGGGATTGCTTCTCTTACAAGCACTTAAACACGTCAGGGATCAGCTCGATGAGACATTAGCGTTCAGGGATTATTGTTGCGGGTGTGCATGGTGCATGTCCTGTTTGATGACTGTAAATGGCAAAGGCACTCAGGCTTGCTCGAGAATACTTGAGCCAGGAGAAACGCTCACTGTTGAACCCATGAGAGGATTTCCTATAATTAGGGATTTGGTCGTAGATTTCGGCGTCAGTGTGTGGACAGACGAAGGGGTATTTAAGAAGATGGAGGGCATAATATTAAAAAAGAGAAGTGATGATGAGTGAATATCAACATGTCTTTTCACCAATTACGATAAAAACCGTAGAATTTAAGAACCGCTTAGAGGTCGCGCCTCAGAGTACTCTTCTTGCAAGCCCTGAAGGGATGGTCACGAGAGAACTTATCGAGTATTACCGTCCTTACGCAAGGGGTGGTTTTGGAATAGTTACTGTTGGTGAAAGTCTCATAGACTTTGATTATCCGCCAAGACACCATTTCTCTATAAACCTTGGCACAGATAAAGTAATAACTGGCTTAAGCGAACTGGCCGAAGCCATACGCCAATACGGAGCAGAAATATCCATTGAGATAAGTCATCCAGGCATTCACGCGCCCCCCTTTGGGGATAAAAATCCCATGGGCCCATCTCCCCTCCCTTTCTCAACTCAAGATGTGAGTCCGAAAAGCGGGCAAAAAGGCGCCAGGCGAGTGATTGAGATGGACGAAGATATGATTCACGAAACTATTCAAAGGTTTGCTCTTGCGGCAAGGAGGTGCCAGAGAGCGGGCTTCAATATGATAATGCTGCATGGTGCTCACGGACATCTCTTATCTCAATTCCTTTCGCCTTTTACTAACAGAAGAAAGGATAGATGGGGAGGGAGCCTGGAAAATAGAGCCAGATTTCCCCTTGCAGTGATCGATGCAATAAGGGAACTCTGTGGTAATGATCTCGTAATTGAATACCGCATAAGCTTAGACGAAAAGATTCCAGAGGGGTTGAAACCTTCTGAAGCGATTGAGTTCGTGAGAATTATAAAAGACAAAGTAGACATTGTGCATGTCTCCGCGGGGATTCTCGCTATTCCGGGGACTATTCAGCATATGATACAACCCTCGTACACGGACCATATGTACAACGTCCATCTCGCAAGACTCCTCAAGGAAAACGTTGATGTTGCCGTTACAGCGGTTGGTTCAATAATGAACCTTGATAACGCCGAATATATCCTGAGAAACGGCTGGGCAGATTTTGTGGCGTTTGCACGTCCTGCTTTTGCAGACCCCGAAATGCCCCGTAAGGCCGCGACCGGTCAAAAGGATAGAATTCGTCCGTGCATTCGCTGTAATTTCTGCACCTATCTTTCGTCTCAGCTCATGAATCATCGATGCACGGTTAATCCCATGGCAGGAAAAGGGGGGGAATTCAACGAGAAAGAAGGGCTACCCCTTTCAAAAAAGAGAAAAAAGGTGATGGTCGTTGGTGGCGGACCCGCAGGAATGCAGGCAGCCCTAACTGCCTCTGAACGGGGCCATAAGGTTGTCCTCTACGAAAAAAGCGAGAGTCTCGGTGGTATGCTTAAGGTTGCATGCAAACTGCCTTTTAAGCACGATTTACGGAATTATCTAAATTGGATAGTCGATCAAATATGGACTAGCGGAGTAAGAGTGGTTCTAAATACCGATGTCACCCCGGACATAGTAAGAATGGAACGCCCAGACGCCCTAATCATTGCTGTGGGCGCAGAGCCTTTCTTCCCTGATGTTCCTGGCATTTGGAGAGAAAATGTTGTGTGGGCTGGAAATATATATTCAGGTTCAGAAACATCGGAGCTGGGCGAAAATGTAATCATCGTCGGTGCCGGTTATACAGGCATAGAAACCGCTTACTTTCTCGCCCTACAGGGGAAAAGAGTCACGGTAATAGATATGAAAGGGGCTGAGTCGTTGTTCCTGGATATCGGCTCCGCTGCCCATAGGTTTTACCTTCTCGACAAAATAAGGGAACACAAAATAGAAATCGTATCGAATACAACACTCGTCGAGGTGACTGATTGGGGCGTGAGAGCCATTGATGGAACAGGCAAGCTGAGGGATTACAATGCTGAGACTGTCGTTATTTCGACCGGGCTAAGACCAAGAAGAGCAAAAGTGGAAGAGCTGAGGCGACTTGTTCCCGAAACAGAAGTCTATATCGTAGGTGACTGTAAGGAACCGCGGAGGCTTTTTCACGCGGTCCACGAGGGATTCAGCGCCGCATTCGAGCTTTGAAATAAAACGTGAGTAGGAGGTGTAGTATGAAAAAAGGAATATTTGTTTTCATTTTTCTGTTCCTTTTCTTCTACATGGGATGCCCGTGCCCCGTCTTTGCGGAGGAAAAAGTCGAGCTAAAGGTTAGTCACTTTTGGCCTCCGACCTCGGCACAACATGAGCTTCTTTTGAAATGGAAGAAGAAGCTGGAAGACGAAAGTAAAGGAAAACTGAGTCTTAGGATATTTCCGGGTGGAACTCTTCTCAAGCAAACGATTGAGTGGGAGGGTCTCAACAAGGGTGTCGCAGACATTGTGTACGGGATACGCCTCGAAACAGCAGGCAGAGAATTTAGCGAAAAAATGGTAATTTTCACGTATGGAGCAAAAAAAGCATCTGTCGGTGGGAGGCTTATGTACGATGTTTTTAATCAGTTCCAAGCTTACAGGGATGAATGGAAGACGGTAAAGGTTCTATGGCTTGCAGCTGCAGGCCCAAATCAGATTCACACAAAGGCAAAACCCATTAGAAAACTGGAAGATTTAAAGGGCATGCAGTTAAGAACCGCCCCAGGAGCAGGCCTTGAATTGGTAAGAACTCTTGGGGCATCTCCCGTGACTATGCCTATGAGTGAAACGTTTATGGCGATACAGAAGGGAACAGTTGAGGGTTGCCTTGGGCCGGCAGACATTCTTAAGAACTTCCGCCTCGATGAGGTAACAAAGTATACAACGAATGCCAACCTATGGGTGCTCCTCGGTCACTACGTTGCGATGAACACCAACAGTTATAATAATCTTCCATCTGAACTTAAAAACATTATTGATAACAGTATGAAATGGGGAAGAGAGGAAACCTGGAAAATGTACGATTCCATAGACGAAGAGTCTATCAATTACGCGAAAAGAAAGGGTCATACGTTTATGGATCTGAGTTCCGATGAAATGACGAGATGGTACTCCGTAATTAAGCCGCTTCAAGATAAGATCGCAGCGGAGCTCGATGCGAATGGTTACCCGGGAACGAAACTCAAGGACTTCCTGATTCAGCGTGTGAAATACTATTCGGGTGAAGGAAAATGAGACAAGATGCTCAGTTTTCTAACCGGGGGATCATCTTTTTAAACCGTATCTGTGTCTTTGGGGGGATAGTCTCTCTTTTGGGTATGGCAATAATAATAGTGGCAAACGTCATCGGTCGTTATTTCTTCCAGTCCCCCCTCGTTGCGACTGTTGAACTTGTGGGTATTGCTGGCGCTTTCCTGGTATCACTATCCCTTTTACCCTGCGAGTTTGCGAGACGAAATGTAAGTGTTCCGGTAATAACCTCAAAACTTCCTCCTAGACCACTCAAAGTTTTTAACTTTTCAAATTATGCTTTGAGCCTAATAATCGTTGGAGTATACATACTTACAGGCGCAGCCTTTGCCTGGGAAATGATGATCAAGCGTGAAAAAACTACTGTGCTGGCTCTACCTGTACCCTTGTTCAGGTTTGTATGGGTTGTTGGTTGCATCCTGCTGTTTGTAATACTGTTTATCCATATGATAGAAACCACGCGGGGTAAAAAACAATGGAACCGATAACGACAGGACTTATTGGCGTCACAGTTATGGTTATCCTTCTTCTGTGCGGGGTTCCTGTAGCTTTTTCAATGGCATTTGTGGGTTATGTTGGACTTCTTTTTCTTTCTAGCTTCCCTGCCGCCAACGCCCTGGCAGCAAGTATCCCGTATGACATAATATCTGATTATGGCTTCTGTGTGCTACCCCTTTTTGTTTTAATGGCAAACATTTGTTTTCATGCCAAGTTCGGCCAGAGATTATTCGATTTCATGTATAAATCCATCGGACATTTGCCAGGTGGGCTCGCCTCTGCAAGTATTGGGTCCTGTGCAGTATTCGGTGCTGTCTCTGCATCCATCCTAGCGACCAACATGACAATTGGCCTTGTTGCCATACCTGAAATGAAGCGATACAAATATGATCCCACTTTGGGAGCCTCTTCTGTGGCCGCAGGGGGTGTTCTTGGCATACTTATCCCTCCAAGCGCCTCCTTCATTGTATACGGGATCATGACCGAACAGTCCATCGGAGAGTTATTTATCTCCGGTATAATTCCTGGAATTTTGCTCGCTATTATGTTCATGATAGGAATATTGTTCCGTTGCAAACTCAACCCGTCACTCGGTCCTGCTGGTCCAAAATTTAGCATAAAGGAAAAATTCTCCTCCTTTGTGGAATGCTTAGACATTTTCCTCCTTATAGTTCTCTCTATTGGCGGGCTTATGATCGGTATATTTACGCCAACTGAGGCAGGGGGTATTGGCTCTGCAGGCGCGATACTCTTTGCGGTTCTCAGAAAAAGACTTTCTTTCAAGGATTTCATCAAAGCCTGTGAGGAAACGGTTATAACTTCTTCAATGATATATATACTTCTCATTGGTGCTTTGATTTTCAATGCATTTCTCACCCAGAGTACTATTCCCATGGAACTTGCTGGCTTCGTCTCCAATCTCAAGGTCCGGCCTATTCTTGTCATTTTTGCCATTCTTCTGATCTATTTAATCATGGGGTGTTTCATAGATGCCATGGCCATGCTTCTACTTACTATCCCTGCTTTCTTCCCGGTTATTGTGTCTCTTGGATACGACCCCATTTGGTTCGGAGTAATAGTAACGATGGCAATGGGTATGGCAGCGATAACCCCGCCCGTTGGGATGAGTGTTTATGTTATAGCGGGCATAGACCCGGATGTTTCCATGGAAAAGCTTTTCAGGGCTACTATGCCATTCTTACTCGTCGAAATCGCGTTCACTGTTCTAATAGTCTTTTTTCCTCAGAACGTACTCTGGTTACCGAGAACACTTATCCGCTGACCATGCAGAGGTCGACCTTGTTGAGCCTTTCGAAACCATCGTCTCTTATCACGTACGTGTAACCCATCCCGATCCCCTCCATTGTTTCCTTCATAACACAGGGATGGAAAGCAAGAACCATGCCCGGGACGAGTTTTGTGCCTTCGTCCTTTGAAATGGAAAAAAAATCGATTACATCGAGACCTATTGCATGTCCGAGACGCAGGGGGCAGGTGTAGCCATAGCCAGAGATCGTGCTCGTTACCTTCTCGTAAATATCTGAGATCCTTGTCCCTGGCACAAGAAGCGTCTCTCCAGCTTGAATAGCCTTCTGCCAAACGGAAAATACATGTCTCAGTTTTTTTGGAAATTCCAGTACGGGTAGTGCCATGGCAAGCTGAGCATAGTAACCCTCGAAAGAAGGCGTGGTTTCTACTGCGACTACAGTATCCGCTCTTGTCAAGTTCCCTCTCGGATTGGAAAGGTTCACCGTGTTACCCTGCACATCTATAAAATCCATCGAATATTCACAACCCATTCTGTGTATCTCCCTCTTTATCTCACCATAGATCTCGTAATCTGAGACCCCTGGTTTCAAAAGCCGCCTCAAAACGTTATAAACCTTATCCGCAACCGATGCAGCAGTTCTTATCTTTTCCACCTCTTCCTCGCTCTTAACGATCCTCAGAGCCCTGAACAACTCAGTTACGTCCTTTACCCTTCCTCCAAAATGCCTTTCCAGTGACAGGTAAACTGAAAGTGGTAGGTTCATAAGATTGGGTACGCCTATCGAGTTCCCACGGGAGAGTTCTTGTAGATAGTCAATAATTTGTTCTTGAGGTTCAACCGCTTCAACACAGTGCGTAATCCAACCTATTTTTTGCACATGATAGTTCGCGTTTTTAGAACCAAAGAACACGGGTTCACTGTGTAATGGGAATATACAGAACTGTTCCCCTATGTTTATGCCATACCCTGTAACGTACCTTATGTTGCCACGGGAATTGAAACCCTCCCTTCCATGTATCAAAAGGCTATCAAGTCGTTCTCTTTCCATGAATTCCCTTATTCGATCGAACCTCCGTTTTTTCTCCTCCGGGGACATTTCAGTCTCCTATGTCTATCTCTTCTTCTGGTACAATCCTCGGATGTGTATCATACAACTTGTAAAACGGGGTATCCCAGCCTACCTCGTGGAGAGGCACGAGCCTTCGGAATCGTCCTGCCCTTTCGGCATCCTCAAGACTCTTGATGAATAAGGTTCTTGCCCGTTCGATTTCGATAGCCGAGTCCTCTTCATAGTTTATCTCAATGGCTCCCTCGGGACATATCATTTCGCAGAAATAGCAGGGCTGACAAACCCTTGGAAATTTTGGCGGATTTTTACTAAGATCTATGACTCTAAGCCTACAGTGGTACACACAAAGCTGGCATTCTGGAAACTTGCACCTCTCTTTTATCAGAGACAACTTTGGGTAAAGCCTCTTCACTGTTCTCGGAGGGGGAGGAGGAGGAAGAGTGGGAAGGGGAACCTCTTCTCCATTCGCTATTTTAACGGCCATCTGCGCAATCCGCATGCCGAACTCATAAGCCTCTCTGAGATCTATCTCATCAGGATGACCGTCCGTGAGATAAGGTTTAGGCAGCAGGGGATGAAATACACTCCCGTACCAGTCCTCCATACCGATGAGGGTTAGCCCTTTCTTCGTCAGCAGTCTTGCCATTTGGGGGAAAAATCTTTCCGGCTTTGCCCCATGCGTACAAAAAGAAAAAGCGTACCGACCGGAAAGTTCAGGAGCTCTATTTATAAATCTTCTCACGTGCGCGGGCACCCCTCCCCAAACTGGGCTTCCAATTCCAATGAGGTCATAATTCTTCAGTTCCTCCTGATTGACAAGGTCAATGGATACCAACCTACAACGCCCTATAAAGTCCTTTACGCCTTCATATATCGAAAAGGCCACCTTTTTTGTGTTTCCCGACTGAGAAAAAAAATGACTATTGGTCTCATTCTTGTGTAGGAGCTTATCACTTTATCATCCCTGTATCCTTCATAATTCCCTTCACTATCTCTATCTTCTTTGGTAGCACCTCTCTCATAACCTTTTCCCCTGGCATATATGCTACCCTATGTCCGATCTTCTTCATGTCTTCTGCAAATCCTGGCTCCTTTGTTGCCTTTTCGATTGCATTTCGTAAGATTTCTATCCTCTCCTTTGGCGTCTTTGCAGGGGCATATAGATATATGGAGCATACGATATCATAGACACTGCCCTTGAAGAAACTCTCAATATCAGGAATCGTCGGATCGAGGCCATAACCTTCTGCTTTATCGAAGCTAAGAAGGATCTTTACCTTTCCAGCCTCTTGCTGACCTTTATAAACGTAAGTACTACCTGCTGCGACAGGCACATGTCCACCAAGAAGGGCAGACACAGCCTCAGCATCTCCCTTCATGGGTACATTTACCATCCCGAGCTTCGCCTGCCTATTCAGGCTTTCTGTCCTGAAGAAGACCCATGTCCCGATACCTGGATGGGCATACTTTACGCCAGGGTTCTTCCTTGCGTAATCAACAAATTCTTGAAAGTTCTTCCATGGCGCATCAGATCTTACAGCAAGCACATTCCCGTTGAGTGTAACCTGGGCGACAATCGTCAAATCCTCGAGCTTGTATGGGGCAGTACCCACGAGAATAGACGTAAATATGTCCCCCGCATTCAACAGCACATACCCATCTGGAGCAGCATTTGCAACGTATTGTGTTCCTATGACAGTTCCGCCTCCTGGTTTATAATCCACAACAACAGGCACACCAAGATGTTTTTCCATGTACTTTCCCCATGTCATTGCCGTTATGCCCGAAACCCCCCCAGGTGGAAACGGGACAACAATAGTTACAGGTTTAGATGGAAACTTCTCAGCGGAAAAGCCCTGAAAAGCAAAAGGTAGTAGTATCAGAACGATAAAGAATAAAATCTTCCTCCAGTCCATGTTTTACCTCCTTAATTTGTTTTTTACAAAATACCTTTCAGTCCTCATCTCCCACAAGCTCTATCACCCTTTTCTTCGCCTTCCTGTATGCAGAAAACCCAGAACTCAGAAAAAGCAAACCAGCAGCAAAAAGGAGCGTCGCCGATATTGGTCTTGTCACAAATATCCTGAAACTCCCATCAGACATTATGAGGGAATTCCGGAAATTCGCCTCCATGATTGGACCAAGTATCATTGCTATAATAAGAGGTGCAAGTTCATAGCCACATCTTCTCAGGACGTAACCAATGAACCCGAAGACTATCATGATAACTATCTCTGTAGGATTGCTATTGACTGCGTAGCATCCTACAAGGCAGAAAAGCAAAATAAGAGGCATGAGAAGCCTATAGGGAATCTTCAGAATCCTTATCCAAAGGCCTATCAAAGGTAGGTTCAAGATAAGGAGCATGATGTTTCCCACATACATGCTCGCAATGACACCCCAAAATATCTCTGGATTTTTTTGCATGAGGAGAGGCCCTGCCTGGACTCCATGGATCATAAGGGCACCAAGAAGAATAGCAAGGATAGGATTAGGTGGAATACCAAGGGCAAGCATAGGCACAAATGCTCCTGTGGAGCCAGCATTGTTCGCTGTTTCAGGACCTGCTACACCTTCTATCGCGCCTTTACCGAACTCTTCTGGATGCTTCGAAAGTCTTTTTTCCACAGAATAAGAGACAAAGGTTGGGATTACCGCTCCCCCACCTGGCAATAACCCGAAAAAAAAGCCCAGTACAGAACCCCTCAGTATGGGTCCAATCGATCTCCTCCAGTCCTCCAGGGTAGGAAATATGTTCCTAATCTTTGCCTCAAGCACCGATCTTGCCTTGAGCTCTATATTCATAAGGATCTCTGATATCCCAAAAAGACCCATTGCGACAGGTATAAGTCCAATGCCATCGAGAAGAGTTGTTGAGCCGAAATAGAAACGAGGGAAACCCGTAATGGGGTCCATCCCAACCGTGCCAAGAATCAGGCCAAGGAAGATCATAAGCACAGCGTTGAAGGTAGAACCCCTTGCAAGATATGAGATTAGACTCATGGAAAGACACATAAGGGCGAAGAATTCTGGGGGACCAAATCTGAGACCAACATTCGCGAGAGGAACTGCCACAAACATAAGGGCCACAACACTAAGAGTTCCACCTATGAAAGAACCGATCGCAGAAATGCCGAGGGCCGGGCCTGCCCTTCCCTTTTTTGCCATTTGATATCCATCCAAACAGGTAACGACAGAGGCCGCTTCTCCGGGAATGTTTACCAGGATGGACGTAGTGGAACCGCCATACATGGCACCATAGTAAATCCCTGCGAGCATTATGATGGCTGTAGCAGGAGAAATCCCAAATGTGGCGGGGAGAAGTATGGACATGGCTCCTATCGGACCAATGCCAGGCAGTACACCGACTAAAGTTCCGATAGTGACACCGACAAAACAGTAAAAGAGTGTGTCAACATGTAAAACACTTTTTAGCCCGAAAAGTAGGCTTCCAAATATATCCATCAAAACCTCCCCAGTATCCCCCGCGGGAATACAACCCCAAGACTCGTAAAAAGGAAATAACTCAGAACCACTATAATCATAGAATAAAGGCTTATCTTCGGCAAGCTTTTATACCCCGCTATCCGGAATATGAAGAGAAGCGTGACAAAAGTGGCGATGGAATAACCCAGAACGTTAAGGAATATGGCGTAGAACATAAGGGAAAGCAAGAGAAGGAAAAGCTTTCCAAAAAAGATCGGTCCTTCAGTTCTATTCTCGCTACCTTCGCTCTTTTTCATGATTGCGACCACCTTGCAAAATGAAAGCAAGAAGAGCAAAAGACCGAGAAGGAAAGGGAAAAGGCCCGGACCTGGGCTTTTCAAACTTCCAATACCCATCCTGTATGAATAGGAAAGGTAATTGCTCAATATATTCCACCATGCTATAATAAAGCATGGGGGTGAGAAGATGAACTTAGTAGAACTCGTCAAAATGACCTCTTCCGAAGAGGAAGCGGAGAAGTTTTTAAGAGTAAAGGGTAT
>Ga0209225_1000606_pt1 | contig 40027 bp, 38 predicted proteins | sample WasSprMetagenome_FD_184732 | JGI IMG/M metagenome (GOLD analysis project Ga0209225, IMG submission 184732) | Sulfidic aquatic microbial communities from Washburn Spring, Yellowstone National Park, USA - WS (SPAdes) (version 3) | ecosystem: Environmental > Aquatic > Thermal springs > Hot (42-90C)... | reverse complement strand
AAGAAAGGAATATCTTTTTCTTCTCTTAAAATAATATCTCTTACTTGAAGAATATAAAGATCTTCAGGATCTTCGCTTTCAAAGGTAAACTCAATTTCTTGATGTCCCCATTCTTTTTCATAAACTAAATAATAAGCAAATTTTAAAAGGGCTTTATAAATTTCGGGGAAAGCCTCCTCTAAAGACGGACCTTCTCTATTTTCTATTTTTCTTTGTTCTAAAGAAATAGGATAAGCATTAACTAACCCAGATACAATATCTTCTCCCTGATTATAGGGTGTATAATCTCCCCATAAAATAATTCTTGGAAATTTACCCACAGGTGGGGTAGTTAAGGTAACTCCAGTACCAGAAGAAAGTGTTTTATTACCGAATACCATCTGCTGAACTATAACTGCTGTTCCCCATTCTTCAGAAAGCTGCATAATTTCTCTATAAGCATTAGCTTTATAATTATGCCAAGAATTAAAAATAAGTTCTATGCCTTTAAAAAGTTGTTCCCAAGGATCATCTATAATATAAACTCCCAATTTTTCTACAGAGGTTTTATATAATAAAGCTAATTCTCTCATTTGTTCTCCAGCAAAATCTTTTTTTTTCTTTACTTTATATTTTCTCTTATGCTCTCTCATAAGATTATTAAAAAAATCACGCGGAATTCCATAGGACATTGCCCAACTCTGAATAAATCTTCTATAAGTATCCCAAGCAAACCAGTTATTTTTACTTGCTTCTGCTAATCCCTCTATGATTTCCTCATTCACACCTACATTTAAAAGAGTGCTCATCATACCTGGCATAGAAAGTGCTGAACCGCTTCTTATGCTAAAAAGTAAAGGATTTTTCTTATCACCAAACTTTTTATTAGTTAAATTTTCTAAAATCTTCACATGTTCTCTTATTTTTGCTTCATAATCCTCCCAAAGTTCTCTATATTTTTTTATTAATTTATAACATCTAAAAACTTCTGTAGTTAAAATAAATCCGTAAGGGATCTTTATACTTGTATTTTCTTCCTTAGCAAGGATAGTAAGATTATAACCTTTGTTACCCAAATAAAGAAGGTCATTAACAAAATGATTAGGTTTATGAATAAGAGAAAGAGTCCTTCTTGAATCATAGCTCATAAGTAAATTTAAATCTTCAATATCAATCCTTTCCACATAAGAAGAAAATAGATAATATATTTTTTTTAGAAATTTGTCTAAATATTTTAAAACAAAACCATTATCTATAAGTTCCCTAATGATAACTTCACTTATGCAAAAATAGGCTTCTTCTCTATTATGGAGATTTTTGAAACATCTCTTATATTTTTCTAAAATATCTTCAGGATTAAGCGCTTCAAAAACTAAAGGAAATACTTTTAAAAAGGGACTTACATAATAGGCTTGTATAACATGCTGAACCCCATCAATCAGACCTCTAAAAATATCTAAATATTGTTTATAAGAAAGGGGATAACTTTTTAATGAGCTTTCTAAAAGATTTAAATAGGTATCAAATTTTTGGGAAAGAATACCATCAATATATAGAGCCCTTCTAAATAATTTTAAAATTTTTAAAATTCTGAAAAATGACGCCTTTGTAATAAAACTTAAATCAAAATGATCTATTAGTTTCTCAAATAGATTATTAATTAAATATTCAATTCTAAAAGTTAAACCAAGAGCATCAAACTTTTTCTCCTTATATCTTCCATACATAGAAGGAATATCTACTGCTATGTGTCTTTTAATCAAAATCTGCTCTACAGGAGTAAATTTTTCTGAAGATAAAATTATGTTTTCTTTTAAATCTTTTAACCATATTAGTAACTTATCTATTTTTTTCTCAGTTTCTATTTTTCTATTAAGAAGTAAATCTTTTAATTCAGAAAGAAAAGGAAATTCATCTACTGAATATTGAGCTAAAAATGTATCTATATCTTCTAATACACCGTAATATTTTTGATGCTCTAACTTATAAAGATATATAACTAAATAAAGTTTATTCTTATAAACTTGGTCAAAATTTATATCTTCTATATAAGATTTTATCTGATTTAGTTCTTCTGCTAAAATAGATTCAAGATTCTCTTTACCAGATCTTTCAAGTAAGAGTTTTATTAAACTTTGCATCTTTAAATGGTATTCTTTTTCGTGATTAATTATTTTTTCATAGATTTCTTCAGGTAAGTATTTTTTAATAAGTTCCCCATCAAGAGTTAACCAATAATTCAAAATATCTTTAATAAAATCTACTGCTAAGCTTGAATTTTCTATATGAATGAATTTTCTCAAAAAGTGAACTAAACTATCCTTTCTTTGAAATATTTCATCTACTTCTGTAGAAAGATCTCTTATAAGTCCCTCTGCTCCAATTTCATTGTAATAAATAGGTAGAACTTTACAAAATTGCTTTACTAAGTTATAAACAGGTTTCATAGGGGAATTCAAGAGGTGAGTTATTTCTCTTTGAAAAAGGTCAGTATCTTTAATGGATACTCCGTATAATTTTAAATTCAATATAAGTGCTGAAAGAAGACTACTACACCATTCAGGATTTACTTTAAATATGTCTAACCATGTTTTAATATTTAAAAGATGATTAGAATTTTGCCTAATTCTCCAATTAACATCAATTCCTTTAATTTGTGGAGGTTGGAAACCAAATTTTATAATTTCATTTATAAGAACTTCGATTAAATAAACATCTTTTTTATTTAAAATGCATATTCCTATATTCTTTATACATTCTAAGGCTGTCCAGGGATAAAGATAAAGTTTTTCTTTAAGAATCTTAAAAAATTGAATCAAAAATTCATCTAAATTTTGAGAAGGTTTTAAATTGATTAAATAAATAAGATTTTTGTTAACCTCTCTTATTAATTCTTCATGAATAAGTTTAAGAATTGGAGTTTCTATAAGCTTAAATAAAAAGAGAATTTTTTTTTCCTCTGGAAAGATAGAATTATCTAAAGAATTAATAAAATGTATAAGATTTTTTAATTCTCTCAGAAGATCTAAATGGTCTGGTAGCTTAAGTAAATTAGCTAAGCTAAACTCAGAAGTAATTAATTTATCAATTAATTCGTTAAAATAGGAAGTTTTTAAAATAAACCTCTCTTTTATATCTGAGGGTTCTAACTTATCTATATCCTTTTCTACAAATTTTTTCCAAAGATTGTAATTGAAAATATAGGATCTTGTAAGTAAAGTCTCGCAGATTTCTTCTAATTCAGAAGATAAATGAAAACGAGTATATTTAGATATTAATTTTTTAAAAGAATAATAATTTTCTAAAAAGTTCAGGAAATATTTTTCTGGAAGATTGGTTAAGGCTTTTAAAATTTCTTTAAGAATAGGAGAAATTTCTTCAAATGTATCTTTATCTATAAGATCAATTGTTTTATCAAGAACTGAAAAGATTGTTTCAGCTGTTTTAATATTTAAATCTTCTTCCTCACCAAAAAATCTAAATAAAATATCAAAGATCAACCAATATCCCTGAATCTTTTGATTATGTTTAAGAAGAAGGGGGAGATTTTTTAGAATAAAACTTCTAAATTCTTCTAAGACTATATAATTATTTTTATAGGGATGAAAAATTTCTCTTAGTAAAAGTTTTATTTGATTTTGTAAAGCCGGGAAATTGGAAAATATTTCTAAAAAAATGTTGTATTGAGGTTCGTACTGAACTTCTTCTACAAAGGTGTGAGTTAAATTGATTAATAGGGCTTTGGAAGTAAATCTATCACTCATCTTTAAACTTCCTTTTCGCTCATATAGTTTATTAAATCAAGCACACTCACTGAATAACCCCATTCATTATCATACCAAGCTAATAATTTTATTAAATTTTTACCTATTACCTTAGTATTTAGCCCCTCAACAATGGTACTATATGGCTCTCCAATAATGTCTGAAGAGACTATAGGTTCTTCAGTATAAGCTAAATATTTATTTTGATTTTCTTTGAAAAGTTTATTTATTTCTGCAGGAGTAGTTTCTCCTTTTATTAAAATAACAAAATCGTTTAAAGACACATCAGGAACAGGAACCCTTATACAAACACCTTCAATTTTCCCTCTTAAAATTGGTAAAACCTTTATTATGGTTTCAAAATCTATATTTACAGGAACTATATTTAATGGAGCTGATCTTGCTCTTCTAAAATCCTTAGGATGAACCATATCAAGAAGCCTTTGGGTATTAGTATAAGCATGAATGCTACTTAAATAACATTTTTCTATTTCATAGTATTTCATTAAAAGATTTAATAAAGGGGTAGCAGCATTGGAAATACATGAAGATGTGGAGATAATATAATGTTTGAGGGGGTCATATTTTTCCTCATTTACCCCCATAACTATAGTAATATCCTCATTTATAGCAGGAGCTGTAATAATTACCCTTTTAACACCTTTAAGAAAATGTTTTCTTGCTAAGGATCCGTCAGTAAATTTTCCTGTAGCCTCTATTACATAATCTATTTTTTCTTCATCCCAAGGAATTCTTTCAGGATCAGGTTCTTGAAATATTCTTATTTTTTTATCTTCTATTTTTATGTATTCCTTTTCTACTTCTACATGATAAGTTAACTTTCCAAATACTGAATCGTATTTAAACAAATAGGCTAACATCTCTGGAGAAGAAAGATCATTTATAGCTACTATGTCAAAATTTTTAAAATCAGGATATTTAAGTTTTGCTCTTAAAATAGTTCTACCAATTCTACCAAATCCATTAATTCCTATTCTTAGCATAATTCTTAACTTTTAAATTTCTTTTACCATTACAATTGCTTCTTCATTACCATAATAATTTTTTCTTCTGTACATTTCTTTAAATCCCAATTTCTTATAAAAATTATAGGCAGATAAATTAGAGGCTTTTACTTCTAAAAATATTTTACTTATTTTTTTTTCTTTAGCAAATTCCATTAATTTTTGCATAAGTTTGGTGCCTACCCCTTTTCTTTGATATTCCTTTTTTACTCCTATTTTAAAAATCTCAATTTCAGGTTTAATTTCTCTAAAAATAAGATATCCAATTATCTCTTCTTTCTTTTTAAAAATCAAAATTTTTGAAAATTTATTTTTGAATTCTCTTAAAATTTGAAAATAAGACCAATTTTCTTCAGAAAATAGACCTTTTTCCAATTCTGAAATAATTTCTAAATCTTTTTCTTCTGCTTCATGAATGAGGTACATCCTTTTCTATATCTCTATAAGTTTTAATTATTTCTATCTCTGGATATTTTTCTTTTAATCTTTGAGCTAAAATCTCTATAATAGCTGGAGATCTATGTCTCCCACCTGTACAACCAATACCTATAGTTAGGTATTGTCTATTATCTTTATAATAAAAAGGTATTAACCATTCCAAAAAAGATTCTAAATAATCTATAAATTTTAAAGTTTCAGAAAAATTTAATAAATAATTTTTAACCTCTTTATCTTTACCGTTCAAAGGTTTTAAAGAGGGGATAAAATAAGGATTAGGTAAAAATCTTGCGTCAAATAAAAAACTTGCTTCATAGGGAATTCCATATTTATAACCAAATCCTATAAAATGGAGAACTAAATTTTTATGAGCTCCCCTTTCTTTATAAAGTCTAAATATTTCATTTCTTAATTGATGAACATTAAAATCTGAGGTATCTATGATTAAGTTTGCTATTTCCTTTAAATCACCTAAAAGTTCTCTTTCCTTTTCAATAGCCTCTTCCAAACTGCTTATTTTTTCTTTCATTAAAGGGTGAATCCTTCTTGTTTGGTTAAATCTGGTAATAATTACTTCATCTCTTGCATCTAAAAAGAGAATCTCAAAATTGTATCCTTTCTCTTTTAAATTTTTGAAAACCTCTGAATATTCTTTTAAAAAATATTTATCTCTTATGTCCATTACCAAAGCAATATTTTTATCCTCTAAACTTTCTTTAACTTCTTCTAAAAATTGCAAAAGAAGTCTTATAGGGAAATTATCAATAGAAAGGTATCCAAGATCTTCAAAAGCCTTTAAAGATGTACTTTTACCAGATCCAGAAAGACCTGTAATTATAACTACATTCATAAATTTTTCTAAGAAATTTCAGGAACAACAATTATCGGTTTATCTTTTTCTGAATAGATTAAACAAATTTTTTCATAATCGGTATTGTAAAAAAGCATAAAACTATCTTTATTTTTTTCAAACCATTCCAAAGCTTCTTGAGTAGACATAGGATTAATTTTTACAGTTTTTATTGTATAACTCTCTTCTTCTAATGTAGGAGAAACTGTTTCAATAGCTTTACTTTTTCGAAACTCTTTTCTTTTTTCTTTGAACTTCTTAACTTGTTTCTCTAAGGTTTCATAAGCTAAATCTATAGCTTCATAAATATCTGAAGTTTCTTCTTTGGCAATTATATTCTCTCCATCTCCACTTACAATCACTTCTACCAGTTCTCTAAACTTTTCTCTTTTAAAGACTACCTGAATATTAACTGGACCTTCAAAATATTTTTCAAATTTTTTAAATTTCTTTTCAGCATAGTTTTTAATTGCCTCTGATGAATCCATCCCTTTAAAAGTGAAATTAAACTCAATCATAAAATCTTACCTCCTTTCTTTAATGTTTTTAGAAATCTTTCTTTCTCTTATAGAAGGAATCTGTAGTTCTTCTCTATATTTAGTTACAGTGCGTCTTGCAATATTAATTCCATATTTTTCTTTCAGTATTTTAGATATAGCACTATCACTTAAGGGCTTTGAGGGATTTTCTCCATTTATAATTTCTCTTATATAATCCTTTATAGCTTTTGCTGATAATTCTTCTCCTTCTTTACTTTTATAACCTGTAGAGAAGAAAAATTTTAAAGCAAATACTCCTTTTGGAGTTTGAACATATTTTTGATTTATAATTCTACTAATGGTTGATTCATGTAGTTGAACCTCTTCTGCAATATCTTTTAAGATTAAGGGCTTTAAAAATTTTATTCCCCTTTCTAAAAATTCTTTTTGATATTTTAAAATAGCTTCCCCAACCTTATAAAGATTGGAGTATCTACTATCTAAAGCTTTCAAAAGATCTTCAGCATCTCTCAATTTTTGTTTAAGAAATTTTTTTACTCCAGGATTATTAACAAAATCCTTTTTTCCTTTTAAAAAGTTCTTATAATAGTTATTTAATCTAACTATAAATGGACCTTCTTTTACCACTTCTACTTTCCATTCATTTTCTTCCTTATAAAAAATTAAATCTGGTTCTATATAAAGTGCATTCACATCAAAATAATTTCTTGCAGGATAGGGCTCTAATTGCTTAATTACTTCTAAAGCACCTTCAATTTCTTTTTCATTATATCCATAGGATTTTTTAAAATATTCTATTCCCTTAGGTATTTCTTCTAAATGTTTTTCTACCAAAATATAGGGTAAAGATTTTTTATCATATCCTATGAATTCAAGTTGAGTAAGTAAACACTCTTTTAAATTTAGGGAAGCTACTCCTACAGGATCAAGAAATTTTAAAATGTTTCTTATTTTTTCTACTTTTTCTAAAGGAACATTAAATTCTTTTGCAATTTCCTCTAAAGATATTCTTAAATAACCTTTATCATCTAAATTCCCAATAATATAATAGGCTATATCTTTTTCTAAAGGTGTAAGTTCTTTTAAGTTAATCTGCCATAGAAGATAATCTGTAAGTTTTTCTTCAGCTTTAAGTGTTTTTTCCCAACTCCACTCTTCTTCAGGTTCCTCTTTACCAAAATAAAATCTTTTCTCTATCAGTTCTTCCTCAAAATTAACTTCTTCTTTAAGCTTAATCTCTTCAAAATAGCTTTCTTCAATATAATTATTTTCTGGAAGATCTTTATATTCGAGCTCTAAAAAGGGATTAGTTTGAACTTCTTGAAGCAGAAAATTATGTAAGTCTAAGATATTTAATTGTAACACCTTTAAAACAAGTTTGAGCTGAGGAGTAAGTATTAACTGGGGCTTAAGTTTTAATTCGTTTTTTAGCTCTATCATTTTTACTTTTTACATAAAGAATTTTTCACCCAGAAATTTTTCTTTTACTAAATCATTTTCTAAAATTTCTTCAGGAGTTCCCTTCCCTATTATTTCTCCGTTTGCAATTACATAACCTTTATCACAGATTTTAAGTGTATCTCTTACATTATGATCTGAGATTAATATACCTATTTTTTCTTTTTTAAGGGTTTCAAGAATCTCTTTTAGTTGAGCTACACCAATTGGATCTATTCCTGCAAAGGGTTCATCTAAAAGCATAAATTGTGGTTCAATTAGAAGGGCTCTTACTATTTCAACCTTTCTTTTTTGACCACCTGAAAGAGTATATGTCTTTTGATTTAGAATCTCTTCAAGATTAAACAATTCTATGTAATGCTCAAGTCTTTCTTCTATTTTTTTAAAATCCTCTTTAAATCTTTCTAATACAATTTTAAAATTTTCAGCTACTGTAAGTTTTCTAAATACTGAAGATTCTTGAGGCAAATAAATTATTCCTTTTTTCGCTCTTTCAGCTACATCTAAAGAGGTTATAGGTTCTTCTCCAAGAATTATTTGCCCATTATCTGGTTTTAGAAATCCTGCAATTATATAGAAACAAGTAGTTTTACCTGCTCCATTAGGACCTAAAAGTCCTACGATCTCCCCTTGCTTAATTTGTAAGGATACATCCTTAACTGCCAATTTTTCTTTAAAAGATTTTCTTAAATTTTCAGCCTTAAGCATAAAAATATCTCTTTTTATTCAAAATATACACGTGCTCTTACTCTACCCTGATCCTTAGCTAAAACTTCACTTTTCTCTTCATTAAAGTATATAGTTACAATATCTCCTTCCACTAAATTTTTATCATGCCAAACCTTGGGAGTCTCTTCCAATACCAATTTTTCTTGGTTCTTAAAATAAACTGCTTTCCCAGCATAGGCTTTCCATTTTCCTTTTTCTATAATTACTTTTCCTAAAGCAATTACTTTACTAACTTCTTTTTTACCTTGTTGATTAGTAGTATAATATACATACATTTGATCACACCAAACCTTTAAATCCCCTTTAACCCCAAAGACCTTTCCTGTAAATACAACTACTCCCTCACTTTCAAATACTTGCATTTTATCTGAAGTTATATTTATTTCGGAACTATATAAAGTTGGAACTAACATTAATAAGAGAAAAAAAACTATTGTAGATAAAAGTTTTAATATTTTCATAGTGGCTTTTTCTCTTTAACTTAATTTTAATATAATCCATATTTTAGTTTAAACAAGCTGAAATTAATGAAAGATCAAGAGAATATTGATAAATTATTGATTTTAGATTAGTGGATTTTTTTTGAATTAAAAATAAAAAAGGGGGCTTTAAAAAGCCCCCTTTTATTTTAGTTCTTTAAAATTCTCCGCCAGGTGGCATAGATGGACCTTTTTCTTCTTTCTTAGGTTTCTCAGCAACCATAGCTTCAGTAGTTAAAAGTAGTCCTGCAATAGATGCTGCATTTTGTAGAGCACAACGACTTACTTTCTTAGGATCTATTATACCTGCAGATACAAGATCTTTAAATTCTCCTGTTTCTGCATCAAATCCAATAGAACCCCCTTCGTTTTTAACTTTTTCTACTATAATAGATCCTTCGTATCCTGCATTAAAAGCTATTTGACGAAGTGGGGCTTCCAAAGCTTTTTTAATAATCTCTACACCATAATGTTCGTCTCCATCTAATTTGAGATTTTCTAAAGCTGGCAAACATCTAATATAAACAGTTCCACCTCCAGGAACAATTCCTTCCTCTACTGCAGCTTTGGTAGCATTAAGTGCATCCTCTACTCTGGCTTTCTTTTCTTTAAGCTCTGTTTCAGTAGCTGCTCCTACATAAATAACTGCTACTCCACCTACTAATTTAGCAAGTCTTTCTTGAAGTTTTTCACGATCATAATCTGAAGTAGTTTCTTCAATTTGGGCACGAATTTGTTTAATACGGGCTTCAATATCCTCTTTCTTGCCAGCACCATCAATAATAGTAGTGTTCTCTTTTGTAACTACAACTCTTCTTGCTCTTCCAAGATCAGAAAGCTGAACATTTTCAAGTTTCATTCCCAGCTCTTCAGATACAAAGGTTCCACCAGTTAAAATAGCAATATCCTGAAGCATTGCCTTTCTTCTTTCACCAAATCCAGGAGCTTTTACTGCACAGCACTGTAATACTCCTCTAAGTTTATTAACTACTAAAGTAGCAAGAGCTTCACCTTCTACATCCTCAGCAATAATCAAAATTGGTTTGCCTGAACGAGCTACCTGTTCAAGAAGTGGCAAAAGATCTTTCATAGCACTTATTTTCTTATCATAGACTAAAATATAAGGATCCTCTAAAACACATTCCATTTTTTCAGCATCAGTTATAAAATAAGGAGAAATATATCCACGATCAAACTGCATTCCTTCTACCACTTCTAAATAGGTCTCAAGACCTTTTGACTCTTCAACAGTAATGACTCCTTCTTTCCCTACTTTATCCATAGCATCAGCAATAAGATTTCCAATGGTAGCATCATTATTAGCAGAGATAGCTGCAACTTGAGCTATTTCTTGACGAGATTTACAGGGTTGAGTAATTTTTTCCATTTCTTTTATTACCACATCTACAGCTTTTTCAATACCTCTTTTTATAGCCATAGGATTAATCCCAGCTGCAACTAACTTTAATCCTTCACTAAAAATTGCCTGAGCTAAAACTGTAGCTGTAGTAGTCCCATCACCTGCTACATCGCTGGTTTTTGAGGCAACTTCTTTTACCATCTGAGCTCCCATATTTTCAAACTTATCCTCTAATTCAATCTCTTTAGCCACTGTAACACCATCTTTTGAAATTAAAGGAGATCCAAAGGATCTTTCTAAAATGACATTTCTTCCTTTAGGACCAAGAGTTACTTTTACTGCATCAGCTAACTTATTAACACCTCTTAAAATTTTATCTCTTGTATTAGCTCCGTAAATAATCTCCTTAGCAGCCATATTACAACCCCCCTTTAAGTTTTTTAGTTTATTCTTCAATAATAGCTAAAACATCATCTTCTCTCATAATTAAATACTCTTCACCTTTTATTTTAATTTCAGTCCCAGCATATTTACTAAAAAGTATTTTATCTCCCTCTTTAACAGTTAAAGGTTGTCTTTGCCCATTATCTAATAATCTACCATCCCCAACAGCTATCACTTTCCCCATAATTGGTTTTTCCTTAGCAGTATCTGGAATAATAATTCCTGATTCAGTTCTTTGTTCCTCCTCAATACGTTGAACTAAAATACGATCATTTAAAGGTCTGATCTTCATACCTTCACCTCCCTTTGATATTAATTTTAATGGGTTTATTGTTTAGCTGAAAAAATAATCATTTCTTTTAAAAAGACAAGAGGTAAAGAAGTCTATTTTTTAAAAAATTGTAAAATTTTGTTTAAAAGATTTTCTAAAGAATCTGACGTATCAAGAATTAATAAAGGACTACAATCTTCTGGAAATTCAAATTTTTGTTTTTGTGAAAGATAAATATCCCAAAGTGCATCAGAATAAGTATCTTCTAAGAGTCTTTTAGAAACTCTTTCTTTAATTACTTCATCCTCAGCAGTACATAATATCCAATAAATTTTGGCTCTTACCTTTTTTAATTTTTCCTTTAATAAATCCCTAAATTTCTTTTCTCTGAAAGTAGCATCTATAATTACGTCTCTACCATAAGATAATTCTTCTATGGCCATTTCTATCATTTTTTCATAAGTACTGAGTGTTATTTCTGGGGAGTAAATACCTTTTTCAAATTGAGCATAGTAGTGTTTATTTGGATCAAGTTTTAATAATTTTTTTCTAATTATATCAGAAGCTAAATAAACAGCTGGCATTTTTTTTAAAAAATTTTGGGAAAGAAAGGTTTTCCCAGTTCCAGAAAGTCCAAAAAAAATAATTATTTTGGGAATACCTCCTGCATAGTAATAGGCAAGATCAAAATATTTATGTGCAGACTCAAGGGCTTTTTTCTTTTCCTCTTCAGAAATTTCGGGAGATGCATAAGTAAAACAACCTATTTTCCCTCTTACATATGCTCTATAACATTTATAAAAATCCAATAACTTATAAATATCTTCATCCTTACTTTTTTCGACATAATTTTTAATAAAATAATCTGAAAGATCTTTATATCTATGATAATCTAAATCCATTGCTAAAAATGCAATATCACAACATACATCTCCACATCTAAATCTTTCATTAAACTCAATACAATCAAAAATGTAAACCCTTTTTAAATCATCAAAACAGATATTAGCTGAATAAAGATCTCCATGCCCATCTCTTATAAAGCCTTCTTTTATTCTTTTTTCAAAAAGTTTTTTATTTTTTTCAATAAAGCTCTTATTATAATTAACAATATGAGTATATTTTTCTTCTGTTAAAGCTATATTTACAAAATTTTTTGTTTGTTCAAAATTTTCATTTGTGTTATAAAATATAGTTTCTATACCTCCATAAGGATTAACTTTTTCTCCTGTCTCGGCAGATTTATAAAAGGGAACTAGTATGTTTACAATTAAATCTATATGCTTTTCTGTAATCTCTCCTTTTTGAAGAAGATCCTTCATTATGCCATTTTCAGGAAGTCTTTTCATTTTTACAGCATATTCTACTACTTTACCACTTCCCTCAAATTGAAACTTTCCATTTTTCTCAGTTACAGGGACCACACCTAAATAAATTTCAGGAGAAAGCCTTCTGTTAAGTTCTACTTCTCTTTCACAAAAATATTTCCTTTTTTCTAACGTGGTAAAATCAAGAAAACCAAAATTAACAGGTTTTTTTATTTTATAAACAAAATCATCTGTAATAAAAACATAGGAAATGTGAGTTTGAATTACTTTAAGTTGAGAAATTCTGAAAGGAAAAGAATCTAAATTTATAAGTTTATCCCAAAAAATTGCTTCCATTTTTTATAATTTTAATTTCTTCTCTTTCTTTGACAACAGAATAAATTAATTTCATAAAAACAAATCCTCACCTTGACCAATCTCTTATTTATATTTAAAATAGTTTTATAAAATTGCTGGAGGAGAAAGATGAGTTTAGTAATACTTTTTTTAGCAGTAGTTATTCTTCTATTTTTACAGGCTTCTATAAAAATAATAAATGAATATGAAAGAGCTGTAGTTTTAAGATTAGGGAAATTTTTAGCAGTTAAAGGTCCAGGATTGATTATATTAATTCCTGTAATTGATAGAATGAGAAAGCTTGATTTAAGGATAGTAACTTTGGATGTGCCCCCTCAAGAAGTTATTACCAGAGATAATGTATCTATCAGGGTTAGTGCAGTAGTATATTTTAGGGTTTTAGATCCAGAAAAAGCTTTTTTGCAAGTTGAAGACTATCATTATGCTACCAGTCAATTATCACAAACTACTCTAAGAAGTGTATGTGGACAAGCAGAATTGGATGAGATTTTAGCTGAACGAGAAAAATTGAACATGAAATTACAAGAAATTTTAGATGCAGATACAGAGCCATGGGGAGTGAAAGTATCCAAAGTTGAAATAAAGGAAATTGACCTTCCTGAAGAAATGAAAAGAGCTATGGCAAAACAAGCTGAAGCAGAAAGAGAAAGAAGGGCTAAAGTTATTAATGCTGAGGGAGAATTTCAAGCAGCAAAAACACTCCTTGAGGCTGCTCAAATTATGGCACAAAATCCCATAACTCTTCAATTAAGATATTTGCAAACCTTAACAGAAATTTCTACAGAAAAAAATTCTACTATACTCTTCCCTTTACCTATAGAAATACTCAAAGCTTTAACTGGATTTTCTAAATGATCTTTATTAAATATCCCTAAGGTAAAGGAATTTTTTCACAAAAGGGTTTTAATTTTTTAAAAAATAATTATAATTATAGTTATAAATTAAATTTTTAATAGAGGGAGGATTTAATGGATAAAGATTTGATTAAAGAGTTTAGTAGAAAATATGAAGATATAAAAGATTTATTTGAAAAACATCAAGCTTTAGAAAATGAAGTAACCAAAATATCCCAGAAAAGCTATTTAACACCTGAAGAAGAAATAAAAGTTAAACAGTTAAAAAAAGAAAAACTTTATATAAAGGAGCAAATTTATAGATTAATAAAAAAATACGAAGGAATAGAAATAGATTAAAACTTCAGACTCTTTAATTTTCAAAATTCTAAAATTTCAAAAATAAGGAGGGTAATAAAGTTGGGTAAAATAATGACCGGAGCTCAAATGATTATTGAAGCTTTAAAAAGAGAAAAGGTAGAAGTAATCTTTGGATATCCAGGTGGGGCAGTAATTGATATTTATGATGAACTTTATAAAACCCCTGAAATAAAACATGTTCTTGTGAGACATGAACAGGGTGCTGCCCATGCTGCAGATGGATATGCCAGATCTACTGGTAAAGTAGGAGTTGCCTTGGTTACCTCTGGCCCTGGATCAACAAATACTGTAACTGGTATTGCTACAGCCTATATGGATTCAAGTCCTATAGTGGTATTAACAGGGCAGGTTCCTACAAGACTTATTGGAAATGATGCCTTTCAAGAAGTTGATACCACAGGAATAACAAGACCTATTACCAAACATAATTTTTTAGTTAAGAGAATTGAAGATTTACCAAGAATTTTAAAAGCTGCTTTCTATATTGCAAGTACTGGGAGACCTGGACCTGTAGTAGTTGATTTACCTAAGGATATTCAACAAGCTAAAGGGGAATTTAATTATCCTGAGGAAATAAGTTTAAGAAGCTACAATCCTGTTTATGAACCCCATATAAAACAAATAGAGAAAGCATATTCGCTTCTTGAACAAGCAGAAAGACCTGTTTTACTTCTTGGAGGTGGCGTAATTTCTTCTAATGCCTCTAATGAGGCAATTAAATTAGCTGAAACCTTAAATCTTCCTGTTACTATGACACTTATGGGATTAGGTTCATTTCCCGGGGATCATGAACAATCTCTTGGAATGCTTGGTATGCATGGCACTTATTATGCTAATATGGCAGTAGCTAATTGTGATATTTTGTTGGCTGTTGGAGCAAGATTTTCTGATCGTATAACAGGTAAAGTAGATGCCTTTGCTCCTGGAGCTAAAATTATTCATATTGATATAGATCCTGCTTCTATACAAAAAAATGTTAAGGTTCATGTCCCTATAGTAGGTGATTGTAAAAGAGCGTTAGCTTTACTTCTGAACATTGTAAAAAATGCAGGAAAACCCAAAAAGTATTGGAAAGAAAGGTTTAAAGATTGGTGGGAACAGATTGATATATGGAAAAAAAGATACCCCCTTTCTTATAAAAATGATCCTGATTACATAAAACCTCAGTTTGTAATAGAAAAGCTTTATGAATTAACTAAGGGAGAAGTAATTATTGCTACTGAAGTGGGACAAAATCAGATGTGGACTGCTCAATATTATAAATTTAAATATCCAAGAACTTTTATTACTTCTGGTGGTTTAGGAACTATGGGTTTTGGATTCCCTGCAACAATTGGAGCTAAAATAGGAAATCCTGATAAATTAGTTATAGATATTGCAGGAGATGGTTCTATTCAAATGAATATTCAAGAATTAGCAACTGCTATGGAACAAAAATTACCCATTAAAATAATTATCCTTAATAATGGATATTTAGGAATGGTAAGGCAATGGCAAGAATTGTTTTATGGAAAAAGATATTCTCAGGTAAAATTTCAATTACTCCCAGATTTTGTTAAATTAGCTGAAGCTTATGGAGCAACAGGAATGAAAATAACTAAACCACAAGAAGTTGAGACAGCCCTTAAAAGGGCTTTAAGTATGGACACTTTAGTAATACTGGATGTTCACATTGCTCCAGAAGAAGATGTTTTTCCTATGGTACCTGCAGGAAAAGCAACTACTGAAATGATTTTAGTATAAAGATATGAGGAGGAGGTAAAAGATATGGAAGAAAAAAGACAAACTCTTTCAGTTTTAGTAGAAAATGCTCCAGGTGCTTTAGCAAGGATTGCAGGTCTTTTTAGTGGAAGGGGATTTAATATTGATAGTCTGTGTGTCGCTGAAACACTTGATCCTACCCTTTCTCATTTAACTTTAGTAACCCATGGAGATGAATTTATTATTGAACAAATTATAAAACAATTAAGAAGACTCATAGATGTATATAAAGTTGTAAATGTTACAGAAGAAAAAGAATATGTAGAAAGAGAAATGGCTTTAATAAAAGTAAGGGCAGAAAAAGAATATAGAGAAGAAATTTTTAGAATATGTGAAATTTTTAGATGTAAAATTGTAGATGTAAGTCCAAGAAGTTATATAATTGAAGTTACAGGAGATAGGGAAAAGCTTGAGGCAGTAATAGAGCTTTTAAAACCTATAGGAATTAAGGAAATTGCAAGAACTGGAATTATAGCTATGAGAAGAGAAAAGAAAAGTTCATAAATTTTTCTTAATTTTCATCTTGATTTTTCCTTTTATCAAGTTATAAATGTCTTTTAACTTTTCTAAATCAAAAAGGGGGACTCTTTATGATAAAATTAGATATTAATAAAGAAGAATTATCAAAAGAAGAACTACAAACTTTAGAACTTGCTTTCAAAAGATGTGCAAGAAGAATTATATTAGCTACTACCTTAGCAGGTAGTGGTCATCCAGGTGGTTCTCTCTCTTCTTTAAGTATGCTTTTAGTTCTATATGGAATTGCTAAAGTCGATCCTAAGAATCCAAGGGCTGAAAATAGAGATAGAATTGTAATAAGTAATGGACATATTAGTCCAGGAGTATATAGTGTTCTTTGTGAGTATAATTTTTTCCCTGAGGAGCCCTTTTTAATGGAATTTAGACGCGCTGGGTCTGCCTTTGCTGGACATGTAGAACAGGCAGTCCCTGGAGTAGAATGGAATACTGGAAATCTGGGGCAAGGACTTTCAGCAGCCTGTGGAATGGCTAAAGCTATTAAATTAAAGGGACTTGATAATAAAGTTTTTTGTTTGATGGGAGACGGTGAACAACAAAAAGGACAGGTTATTGAAGCCAGGCGTTGGGCTGTAAAATTTGGGTTAGATAATTTGATTGTTTTAATTGATTATAACAAACTTCAAATTGGTGGAGATATATCAAAAGTTATGCCCCAAAGAATAAAGGAAGAAATATTGGCAACTGCTTGGAATGTAATAGAAATAGATGGGCACAATTATTCTGAAATATTTAAAGCCTTGAAAAAAACCTTAAATAAAGAGGTAGAAAATCCCAAAAATCCAACTGCTATTTTGGCTCATACTACAATGGGGAAAGGTATTTCCTTTATGGAAAACGATCCAAAATGGCATGGAATGGCTCTCCCAGAAGATCTGGCAAAAAAAGCTTTAGAAGAATTAGGCTTTGATCCCAAAGAATTAGATATTCTCAAAGAAAAAAGAAAAAATTGGATAGTTTCTTTCCCCCATCAACCACATAATCCTATTCCTGTAGAAATAGAAAATCCAGAACCTAATATCTATTCTCCTGAAACTAAAACTGATTGTAGAAGTGCCTATGGAAATGCACTTTCAAAATTAGCAGAAAAAAATAATCTCCCAGGTAAACCTCCTAAAATTTTAGGACTTACCTGTGATTTAGAAGGTTCTGTAAAAATGGGAGGATTTAAAAAAATTTCTCCTTCAGCTTTCTTTGAATCGGGTATTCAAGAACATCATACTGCTTCTGTATCAGGAGCTCTTTCTAAAGAGGGATTTTTGGTATTTTTCTCAACCTTTGGTGTATTCGCAATTGATGAAGTTTATAATCAAATGAGATTAAATTCTCTTAATAAAACTGCTTTGAAAGTTGTATCCACACATTTAGGAGCTGATGTAGGAGAAGATGGTCCTACTCATCAATGCATAGACTATTTAGGAATTTTATTTAACCTTCCAGATTTTGAAATATATATGCCTGCAGATCCTAATCAAACAGATCATATAATAAGATTTATTGCCAAAAGACCTGGAAATGTCTTTGTCGGTATGGGAAGATCAAAAGTTCCTATTATAACTAAAGAAGATAATACACCCTATTTTGATGAGAATTATAAATTTATTCCAGGAAAAGCTGATTGGATAAGAAAAGGAAATAAAGGCGTAATCATTACTTATGGAACTATGTGCCATTATGCTCTTTCTGCTTGGGAAATTCTTAAAAATAAAGGTATTGAAGTTTCTTTATTAAATATAGCCTCTATAAAACCCCTTCCAGAAAAAGATCTTTTAGAAGCTTCAGAATTTAAAAATATTGTAGTAGTAGAGGATCATTATGTAGAAACTGGATTAGGAAATAAAATAGCTTCCTTTTTTGCTCTAAGAGGGAAATCTGTTAAACTTAAGCTTTTAGGTCTAAAAGGTTCTGTTTCTTCTGGAAGTCCAAAGGAGCTATTTAAATTATCTGGGCTAAATCCTGAAAATATAGCTAAAACTATGGAAGAATTAATAAATGCATGAAAACATAGAAGAACAAAATAAACAAACACTTATAGATCATCTTATTGAATTAAGAGGTTGCTTAATCAAAGCTTTTATTGGTTGGGTAATAGGTGCAATTGTCTCTTATTTTTTTGCAGAACATATAATTAATTTTTTACTATTTCCTTTATATAAAGTTATCTCTCCTCAGTCTAAGGTCTTTTTTAGAGTTTTTCCAGAAGTATTTGTAGTTTACATAAAATTATCTATTATTGTAGGATTTATAATCTCAAGTCCCTATATTTTTTATCAAATTTGGTTGTTTGTAGCACCTGGTCTTTATCCCCATGAAAAAAAATGGGTAAAAAGTGTTGTCTTTTTAACCTGCTTTTCCTTTTTAATAGGGGATTTATTAGCTTATTATATTTTTCTTCCAGCTATTTTAAAATTTTTATATTCTTTTGGAGAAAAATTTCTTGTCTTCAAACCCTTTTTAAACGAATATATATCTTTTGTTTTGAAAATTTTTATTATTTTTGGGGTTCTTTTCCAAATTCCTTCTTTTCTATTTCTTCTTTCTAAATTAGATTTAGTTACCTCTGAACAATTAAAAAACTTTAGACCCTATGCTATAATTTTATCCTTTTTTATTGCTGCTATTTTAACCTCGGGTTTTGACCCTTTAAATCAAATTCTTTTAGCTATCCCCTTGACACTTCTTTATGAGGTAGGTATATTTTTAGTAAGATTAGGAGAATTCAAAAAAAAGGGAGGTTAATATGCTTCCAAATTTAGGAGGTCAGGAGTTATTTATTATTCTTTTTTTGGCTCTTTTAATTTTTGGTGCAAAAAGGCTACCTGAAGTTGGAGCTGGTTTAGGAAAGGGGATACGTTCTTTTAAAGAGGCTCTAAAAAGTACAGATGTAAAAGAAGATCTTGAAAAATTAGAAAATAAAAAAACAGAGGCTACACCTTCTTCTCCAGTTGAAAAAAGTTCCTCTAAAGAAGCTTAGATTTTAAGTGCAAGCTTTTATTCTTTCTGCAGGGAAAGGCACTCGTCTTTTACCTTATACTAATATTCTACCTAAACCTCTTTTCCCAATTTTAGGAAAACCTATCCTTGAAATTATTTTAGATCAGCTTAAAAATTTAGGCATAACTTTTATAGGAGTAAATACCTTTCATTTAAAAGATAAACTCATAAGTTTTCTTAAATCCTATCAAGAGAAAAATCCACAAATAGAGATAAGGATTTTTGAAGAAAAAGAACTTATGGGAACAGGAGGTGCTATAATAAATGCCAAAAATTTTTTTAAAGAGGAAACTTTAATTATAAATTCAGATATACTTACAAATTTTAATTTTAAAAAATTTTTTCACTTTTTTAATCAATCTTTTAGCCCTATTGTTATGGTATTATACCAAGGGGAAAATAATAACGTTGAAGTTGATATTAACTTTAGTACAATTATTTCTTTTAGAAAACAAAAAGAAGATAATCTCACCTTTACAGGAATTCAAATAATAGACCCTCAAATAATCAAATATTTTCCTTTTAAAAAAGACCTTATAGAAATATATCAAAATTTAATAAAACAGGGAATAAAAATTTCTGCTTACATAGAAAATAACTCTTATTTTAAAGATATAGGAAATATTGAAAATTATCTTAAAGCTCATGAGGATATACTTATAAAGAAAGTTAAAATCCCAGAAACAGCTTTTTATTCTGAACCAATTATAGTTAAAACGGAAAAGATAGGAAGTAATGTAGTATTTAAAGATTGGGTATATATTGAAGAGGGCACTTTTATTGAGGCAAATACTCAATTATCAAAGATTGTAACCTGGGAAGGAGCATATATTAAATCGGGTATATATGAAAGTCAAGTTTTAATATGAAAAATTTATTGAAATTTTTAAAAAATTTTAAAATCTATCCTCAAAAAATAGAGCCTTTAAGAGGAGACGGATCGAATAGAAAATTTTTTCGTTTATATTTTGAAAATTCTTCTCTAATCCTTATTATTCCTCAAGAAGGAGCTTATGGATTAAAAGAGGCTAAGGCTTATTATGAATTAGGGGAATTTTTTTATAAAAATAGTATCCCTGTTCCAAAAATTGAATTTTGGGATCAAGAAAGCGGAGTTTTATTAATAGAAGATTTGGGAGATATTAAACTTTGCGATATTAAAAATTCTTTACCCTTTTATTATGAAGTTTTAGAAATACTGGTTAAAATTCAAAAACTTGCTCCTTCTTTTCCTATAAATTCTACCTTAGATACCCCTATTTATAATTTTGATTTTCTTTGGGAAAAAGAGATAAATTATTTTTTTGATTGGTATCTTAAAAAATATAGAAAATTAAAAATAGATCCTTCTTTTAAGGAGGAAATTTATAATTGGGCTAAGGAGAGAAGCAATTTTACTTTTAAGGTAGTTTTACATAGAGATTTTCAAAGCAAAAATCTAATGGTCAAAAAGGGTGAAATATTTGTTATAGATTTTCAAGGAGCAAGATTAGGTCCTCCTTCTTATGATTTAGCCTCTCTTTTACTTGATCCTTATGTCAATCATTTTGAAAATTTTAAAATTTTAGAAAATTTTTTAAAATATTATCTAAACTTGACTAAATATAAACAAAATGAGTTTTTTGAAGAATTCAGATTTTTAGGAATTATTCGTTTGATGCAAGCTTTAGCTGCTTATTGTAAATTATCCAAAATGGGAAAAACATGGTTTAAAAAATATATTCTTATAGCTGAAAAAAAACTTTTTAGACTATTAAAGACCTTTTATCCTGAAGTTTATAGAGTCCTTAAAGACCTCCAAAAATAAAAAAGGGGGATAAACTCCCCCCCTTTAAAGCTAATAATAAATTTGAAAAATTGTTATTCTTCTTCTTCTTTTTTAAAAGCTGTTTCTACTCCAATTCCTAACCCGGGTATTCCAAATAATACTGTACTTCCAGAGGAAAAGTATTCAAGTTTTCCTTCTCTCACCAATTCATTAGCAGCATTTTTAATATCACGAGGACTAACATCTGGAAGATCTCTTTGAATGTCTTTTAAATAGACTTTACTTTTCCCACCTTTTTTAACTTTTTCTTCTATAACTTGTAAAATTTTCTGTTTAAGTTCTTCTTTAGTCATCCTTTCTCACCTCTTTTTAATTTATTTTTGTATAAAATAATCTTCTAACTTAGTTTTTACATGTTTTGTAAACTTAAATTGGGTAGAAGTTCTATAGCTCACATAAGCTAATCTATAGTCATCAATACATTTTTCAGTGAAGGGGATATCGGTTAATTCAAAGAATTTTTCCCAACCAATTCTTTGGATCCAATCACCAACTCTTTCATACTTTCTTGCATACTTAGCATATACTTCAAGAATTTGTTTTACCCATTTTACAGTAGTTGGCCAACGAGGTGGCTCATTAGGAATTCCACTGAGAACAACTCTTGAAAATCTGGGTGGAGAAATTCTATTAGATACCTTTCCACCTACTACTATAGTAATACAATCACCTTCTCCATCAGCAAGTGGCATAGCTGGGCACATAGTATAACAGTTTCCACAGAACATACAACGCTCTACATTAACTCTTACAGTCTTCTTCTTCTTTCCCTCAATTTCAACTGTTGCTGGTCTAATAGCTCCTAAAGGACAGGCTGCAATAGCTAAAGGTATTTCACAAACAGCTTCTAATCTTTCATCTTCTACAAAAGGAGGTTTTCTATGAATTCCTACAATAGCAATATCAGAACAATGGACAGCTCCACACATATTTAAACAACAAGCAAGAGCAAGTTTTGTTTTAGCAGGAAGCTTATGGGAACCAAAATATTCAAAAAGTTCATCCATTAAGGATTTTACAACTCCTGAAGCATCAATAGCCGGAGTATGACAATGTATCCAACCTTGAGTATGGACAATGTTGCTTACTCCTGCTCCAGTTCCACCAATAGGAAATTTATAAGAACCATGAGGATGTTTTCTATTTTTTAAGTCCTCAAGAAGTGCTTTTAATTTATCTTCTGAATCTACAATAAATTCAACATTATTTCTTGTAGTCCAACGTACATAACCGCCACAATATTTATCAGCAATTTCACAAATTTCTCTTATATAATCAGTTGTCTCCAATCTTGGAGTCCCACATCTTACTACATATACCACATCTCCTGTTTCGGAAACTCTTTTTATTACTCCAGGTTGAATAATTTGATGAGATTTCCATTTTCCAAAGTTTTTTTGAACAATAGGTGGCATAAATTGCCAGAAATAGGGAGGACCAATATCTGTAATTCTATTTTCCATAGGTCTTTGAGGATTATACAATTTTGGTGCCAATTCTGGATCATAAGGTTTTTGAAATATAGGATCAAGTTCTTTTAATTTTTCTAAAGCCATAATTCCCTCCTTTTATTTTAATTTTTTTAAATTTTTAAATCTCCTAATTAAGCAGGATGGCGTTTTCTAAATTCTGCAAGATCTCTTGTCCAACCACCAGGAACCTCTTCCTCTCTCCAGAAAATATAAGGCTCAGCACGAGGAAAAAGAATATGCTGAGGTATAGGCTCAATACCAAGAACATCAACTAAGAATCTATTTAATCCAACTCTCTGAATTAATTCTCCTACTCTTTCACGGTTTTTACCATTTTCCATCCACCAATCCCAAATCTTATAAACTAAATCCTTAATTTCATCATAGGGAGGCTCTGTTTTCATAAATGGAATAAGTACAGTTGAAAGCTGAGCACCCTCTAAAATAACTGATTTTGCTCCAATTAAGATACAAACTCCAGTATCTTCTCCTGGTTTTAAAGCTTCAGGCATAACAGCTATACAATGCATACATCTATTACACTCTTTATTGTTAATGTAAAGTTTCTTTTCTTTTTCATCCCAATACATACACTGAGTTGGACAAAGATCAATTACTTCTTTTTTAATATCAAAAGGACCCCAATCTCTATCAGAAAAAGCACCTGCATTAGGTGGAATCTCACCACCTACATAAGCTCTTACTGCTTCTTGATCAATTCTTATATCATCTCTCCAGGTTCCAATAAATGAAAGGTCTGCCCTTGCAACAGCTGCTACACAATCAAGAGGACACCCTGAAAACTTAAATTTAAATTTATATGGAAATGCAGGACGATGAAGTTCATCTTGAAAATGCATAGTCAATTCATGATCCATTTCTTGAGTATCAAATAAAGCCCACTCACAAAGGGACTTACCCATACAACAAGCAGGACTTCTCAAATTAGAGCCAGAACCTCCTAAATCCCAGTTAAGCTGATGAGTAAGATCAAAAAAGATATATTCTAATTGTTCTGTCACTGTTCCAAGAAGAATTATATCGCCTGTTGAACCATGAAAATTAACAATTCCACTACCACGATAATCCCACATCTCACATATTTTTCTTAAAGCTGAAGTATGATACCATTTTCCAGCTGTGTGATGCACACGAAGAGTATGAAATGCCCATATAGCAGGGAACATTTCTTGCTGGTCAGAATATCTTCCGATAACCCCTCCTCCATAACCAAAAACTCCAACAATTCCACCATGTTTCCAATGAGTCTCCTTGTGTTTATAAGATAACTCTAACTGTCCCATAACGTCAAACCCAGCTTGTTTTTTGTGTTTCTCAGCATAAGTATAAATATCATCTACAAAACTTGGCCACGGACCTTTTTTAAGCTCATCAACCATTGGAGTATCATGTTTTTTTACTTCACTCATAATTCCCTCCTCTTTATTTTTATTGATAAATTTATTTTATAATTATCTACTTTTAAGTCAAGAATAAAAATTACCAATTATTGAGAAGACTTTCCCAAATTCTTAAAATTTTCTTGTTTTTTTCCATTTTTTTTATTATTTTTTAAAAAATTATAAAGATATATCCTAACAATTTTATCCTTAATTTTTAAAATTTTAAATTTACTAAAATATTGCTTTTTTATAAGTATTAGCTAAAATGAAACTATGGATATGCAAATAAGAAATTTAAAAACCTTTATTAATTCGAACCTTTCAAATTTAGAAGTTATAAAAAATACTATAGAGGATTTAGAATCTAAAACACCTCAACCTTATCTAATATTAGAAATTATTTTAGATGTTCTTCAAAATAGAAAAATACCTAAGGATATTGAAATTTTTCTTTTAGAAAAATCTGCCCATATCTGCGAAAGACTTTATGAGTTTAATAAAGCTTTAGAATTGTACAAGAGATTATTTCTCTTAACTTCAAGCTCTAAGTATTTAGATCAAATTGAAAAAATAAAGACTTTAAAAATTTTTGAAAGATTAAAAGATATTCTTAAAAGAACTGATCTTTCCTTTGATGATCTTTTGAAAATATACTATCAGTCTTTGGAAACCAATAAAAGCATAGAAGCTATAATAATGGAAAATTTTAAGATCCATAAAAAAGAAATTTTAGACTCTATAAAAAATTTTTATAAGATACCCGTTTTTGAAATTGCAGATTTAAAAAAATTTAAAAAGGTTTCTCAAGTATTAACCATCAAAAAAGATTTCTTCTTAAATACTTTATGTATCCCCTTTCAAGCTGGGAAAACTGTATATCTTGTCTGTTATAATCCTGAAGATATAGATAATATAGAAAAAGTTAAAAGAATACTTCAAATTCCCTCATCTGATGTACAATTAGCCTTTGCTATTAAAGAAGACCTTGTAGAAGCTATAGAAATGTATTATTCTTCCACTTCTCCTTATATATCTGAATTTGACTTTGAAGTAGAACCTGTAGAAGAAAGAGAAGAAGAAATTGAGGAAGAGACTTTAATTGATAGTGCTATTGTTCAATTGGTAAATAAAATCATTGAAGAAGCTTACAAAATGCGTGCCTCAGATATTCATTGGGAAAGTTTAGTAGGTAAAAAGGGGTTACAGGTAAGATTTAGAGTTGATGGAGAATGTTTTGTTCATAATACTATTCCAGAACATCAAAAAAGACCTGTAATTTCCCGTATTAAAATTATGGCTAACCTTGATATTGCTGAAAGAAGGCTTCCTCAAGATGGAAAAATTAAATTCAAAACTAAGGAAGGAAAAACTTTTGAAATAAGAGTTGCCACAGTTCCTACTATAGAAAATAATGAGGATGTAGTTATGAGAATTCTTGGAGGAATAGAATTTAGGGAATTAGAGGAGTTAGATTTAACAGAAGAAAATTATAAAAATTTTAAAAGAATATTAGACTATCCTTATGGATTAATCTTAGTAGTTGGTCCTACCGGATCAGGAAAAACAACTACCTTACATGCAGCTCTAAAGTATTTGAATAATCCAAATAGAAAAATTTGGACTGCTGAAGATCCTGTAGAAATTGTTCAAGAAGGATTAAGACAGGTTCAGGTGAACCCCAAAATAGGTTTAACCTTTGCAAGGGTTTTTAGATCCTTTTTAAGAGCCGATCCAGATATTATTATGATAGGAGAAACAAGAGACCAAGAAACTGCACACACCTTAATAGAAGCTTCTTTAACAGGACATTTAGTATTAACAACTCTTCATACTAATAGCGCTCCTGAGACTATTACAAGACTTCTTAATATGGGAATAGATCCTTATAATTTTGCAGATGCTCTGTTGGGAGTCTTAGCTCAAAGATTAGCTAAAAGATTATGCAAAAAGTGTAAAAAACCTTACAAACCTGATAAAAATGAAATAGAAAGACTCAAAAGAGAATATGGATATCACCCTGTTAAACCTTTAACAGATGAATTAATAAAGGAAGCAACCTTTTTTGAACCTGTGGGATGTTCAGAATGCAATTATACAGGGTTTAAAGGAAGATTTGCTATACATGAATTACTAATACCTGATGATGAATTAAAATCACTTATTATCAAAAACGCTCCTGCTAATGAAATTAGAGATTTAGCTATGCAAAAGGGATTCCTTACACTTAAACAAGATGGTATATTAAAAGTTTTAAAAGGAGAAACTACTTTAAAACAGATCTTAGCAGTAACTGTAAGATAGTCATCTAATAAATGGATCCTGTTATTTCTCAGAAAATAATTAGGATTAAAGAAAATAATATTCAATCCTTAGAAGATTTTATAGCAGTAGAAGCAAAAATAAGAATCTTGGTGAATGATACAGAAATAATCTCTCTTTCTGCTACCCCTCTACATATAAAAGAATTAGTAGTAGGTTTTGTTACCACTGAAAGTATAATAAAAGGGAGCTTTTGTCCTCAAGAAATTGAAATTGTGGAAGAAAAAGAAGAAATAAAAGTAAAAATTTATTCAGATGGTCTTTTAAATCTAAATGGAAAAACTTTAACTTCAGGCTGTATGTCCTCTTTTAGCTTTATTAGTGAATTACCGGAAAAATATGAAGATAATTTTAAAATTGAAATGGAAAATCTCTTTTTACTCTTTAAAGATTTTCAAAAAAATTCAGAACTATATAAAAGTACAGGGTGTATCCATTATGCAGGTCTTGCTGATAAAGAAAAAATTATTTTTTTTGCGGAAGATATAGGAAGACACAATGCAGTAGATAAGGTTATAGGTTATGCATTTTTAAATAAAATTCCCTTAAAAGATAAAGCAATTTTAGTAAGTGGAAGAATATCCTCTGAAATGGTATTAAAAGCTGGTAGATGGAAAATACCTATTATTGTAAGTAGAAGTGCTCCTACATCTTTAGCTATTGAATTAGCTGAGAAAATAGGTTTAACAATAATTGGATTTTTAAGAGGAAATAGATGTAATATTTATACCTATCCTTATAGAATAAATTTATAAAAAACTTTAATAAGGAGCCTTTAGAATTTTGGAAATATCTGTAGGATTTTATGGCGGAGCTCAAGGAGTTACAGGAAGCTGTTTTTTACTAAATATTAGAGATACTCAAATTCTGGTAGATTGTGGATTATTTCAAGGATTAGAAAGTGAAAAAAATTATTCAGGATTTCTTTTTGATCCAAAAAAGATTTCTTATTTAATCTTAACCCATGCACATATAGACCACTGCGGAAGACTTCCTCTTTTAGTAAAAGAGGGATTTAGAGGAAAAATTATTTGCACCAAACCTACATCTCAAATTGCAAAAATTATGTTACTTGATGCAGCAAAAGTTATGAAAGAACATTATAAAACCCTTTACAAAAAATCTATAAGAAAGGGATTAAATCCTCCTCCACCACCTCTTTATGAAGAATATGATGTTATAGAAAGCTTTAATTATTTTAAAATATTTGTTCCTTATGATACTCCTTTACTTTTAAAAGATGATATCAAAATAACCTTTAAAGATGCAGGGCATATACTTGGATCAGTTTTTGTAGAAATTGAAGATTTAAAAACACATCAAAAAATAACTTTTTCTGGAGATTTGGGAAATAAAAATAAACCCATAGTAAGAGATTTTACTTATCCTTCTCAAACTGACTTTTTATTTATTGAAACTACCTATGCTGATAGAAATCACAAATCTTTTAAAGAATCTAAACAAGAATTTTTGCAAGCTATTTTAGAAACTTTTGAAAAGGGAGGAAATGTTCTTATTCCTACTTTCGCTTTAGAAAGAGCACAAGAACTTCTTTATGTATTAAGAGAATTCTATGAAGAGGGGAAACTTCCCCACTGTCAAGTTTTTCTTGACAGCCCCTTAGCTATAAAAGCAACTAAAATTTTTAGAGATAATCCTGAATTTTTTGATGAAGAAGCCTTAAATCTTTTAACCCAAAAAGATCCCTTTGATTTTCCCTATTTAGTATTAACAGAAGAAATAGAAGAATCAAAAGCTATAAATAATATAAAATCTAAAGCTATTATAATTGCAGGAAATGGAACCCTTACCGGAGGAAGAATTCTTCATCATTTAAAATATAATTTATGGAGAGAAGAATGCAGTCTTGTTTTTGTTGGATTTCAACCTAAGGGAACTCTCGGAAGAAACATTGTTGATGGAGCTGCAAAAGTTCATTTATTTGGAGAAGAAATCCCTGTAAAAGCAAACATTTACACTATAAACGGATTTTCCTCTCATGCAGGACAAAATGAGTTGATAGATTGGATTTCTAAATTTGAAAGAGTTAAAAAGCTTTTCTTAGTTCATGGAGAACCCGAAAAGATGGAAATTTTTAAAAACCTTTTGTTAGAAAAATTCAAAGATAAATTTGAGGAAATACAAATTCCACCTTTTGGTAAAATTGTTCAAATTAGTTAAAGAATTTCTATCTTCTTCAATTTTCCCACTAAGCTACCAAAAATGGGTAATTTACCTCTTAATTCTAAAGGCACCTTTTTATCTTTTAGCAGTAGTATTTCTACTTCTGAAGCTCTCTCAAGCAATTCACTTTTTTTAGGCAAATAAACTTCAATATATAAACATTCCTTTTTTTCTTTTTCAAATTCGCAATTTTTTCTTTCTCTAAATTCAATTTTTACATAGTCTCTCTTCTTTTTAATAAAAAGCGGTAATCTTATTCGGGGATAAATAGTGTAATCTATATAAAAAGAAGCAATAAAAGAAGATAGCTCATCGTATATGGGAAATTCTAAAAAAATATTTTCAGGTTCTTCACAATTAGGTAAAAGTTTTTGATATACTATTTTATTTTCTTCTTTATTAAAGGAAATTAATCTTTTCCTTTCTTTTTCTCTTTCCTTAGAATAGATAATTGCTTTTTTAGGATATCCTTTTTCATCTACCCAGGTCTCCCACTTTGCATAAAAGGGAAAAATTGATTTTGCTAAACCTACACTATATACAATAGCAGTGTATTTTGAAGAGACTATCTGGATTTCAGATTCTCCTATTTTGAAAGGTCCGTAATAAATTTCATAAAATAACTTTATCTCATTTGCTATGCAATTACCAAAAAGCAATAAATTAAAACTAATACTTATTAAGATAAGGTTAAGTAAATTTTTTATGTACTTCATATTCTTATCTAAATTTTAAAAATTAAAAACCAATTTTAATAAAAAGTAAAGGTTGAAATTTAAAAACTTTGGAATATATTATTTGAGTCTTTTTAAGTAATTTAAAAGGGGGCTAATAATAATGTCTAAAATTTGTGAAATATGTGGGAAAAAACCTCATGCAGGAAATCAGGTAAGCCATTCTGCCAAAAAATCTACCAGATGGTGGTATCCTAATATTCAAAAAGTAAGAGTAAAACTACCGGATGGCAGAGTAAAAAGAATGAAAGTTTGCACTCGTTGTTTAAAGTCTGGAAAAGTTCAAAAAGCGGTTAGTTAACTAAGTTTTCTTTCTACGTTTAAAACACCCTCTATCTTAGATATATTAGAAATAATTCTATCTAAATGATTTTTATCATTAACTTCTATATAAAATTCAAAAAAGGCTTTTTTGTCTGAAGTGGTTCTTACTTCTGCTTTTAATATATTACTCTCTGCAGCTGAAATAGCTGAAGAAATATTAGCAAGTAAACCCTTCCTATCTAAACAAATTATAAATAAATGAACCGGATAGTTCTGGTTATCATATCTTCCCCATTTTACTTCTACCAATCTTTCAGAGTCAAGATCTTTTAAATTAGGGCAATCGGTGCGATGAACTGAGATACCCTTCCCTCTGGTAATATAACCAACAATTTCATCTCCAGGGATAGGTTTACAACATTGAGCTAAGTGGAAAAGAATATCTTTTGCCCCCTCAACTACAATTATATCTTTTGCAGGTTCTAAAAATATTTTTTCTTTAGGAATTTCCTTAGGAACTTTTTCTATTAATTCTTCCTCTTCAGATATAAATCTTCCTGTTTTTTCTGCAAAAATTCTTGCTACACTTTTAGCAGAAATTTTTGCAATGCCTATTTGATAGAATAATTCATCTAAGTTATTAACTTTTAAATTTTCAAGAAGGGTAGAATCTTTATCTAACTCTTGAAGAAATGTATTTATAATCACTTTATATTTTTTTAGTTCTTTGTTTAATAGTTCTCTTCCTAAATTAATTAGTTTTTCCTTTTCTTCTCTTTTAAACCATTGTTTTATTCTACCTTTTGCCCTTCCTGTAACAACAATTTTAAGCCAGTCTCTACTTGGTTTCTGATAAGGAGAGGTTTCTATCTTTACTATATCTCCTGTCTGAAGTTTATAATCAAGTGGAACTAACTTATCATTTACAAAAGCTCTAACACATTTATTACCAATTTCAGTATGTATAGCATATGCAAAATCAAGAGGAGTAGCACCCACTGGTAAAACTATTACATCTCCCTTAGGGGTAAAAACGTATATCTCATCAGGAAATAAATCAAGCTTTAAAGACTCTAAGAATTCTCTGGGATGCTTAAGTTCTTTTTGCAACTCAATTAATTTGCTCAACCATTCCAAATATTTATAATGCCCATGTTTAGAAGTTAAAATTCCTTCTTTATAAAGAAAGTGTGCAGCTATTCCTTCATTGGCAATTCTATCCATATATTCTGTTCTAATCTGAATTTCTATTTTTCTACTATTTGGACCAAGAACCGTTGTATGTAAACTTTGATACATATTAGGTTTAGGAAGACTTATGTAGTCTTTAAATCTTCCAGGAATAGGTGTCCAAAGTGCATGCACTAAACCCAAAGTTTTGTAACATTCTTCTACTGTATTAACAATAACTCTGAATCCAATCAAATCATAGATCTGATCTAATTCATCAATAGTAAGATTATATTTTTGAAGCTTTTTATATACACTATAAAGATGCTTTACTCTTCCAACTATTTTCCCTTTAATATTATTTTTCCCCAATAATTCCTCTAAAAGACTTTTTACATTTTCCACATATTCTTGAGCTTCTCTTACCCTTTTTTCTACTTCTACTTTTAATCTTTTGTATTCCTTAGGATATAAATGCTTAAATGCTAAATCTTCTAATTCACATTTAACCCAATCAATACCAAGTCTTCCTGCAAGAGGGGCATAAATTTCTAAAGTTTCCTTTGCAATTCTCTGTCTTTTATGTTCAGCCTGATATTCTAAAGTTCTCATATTATGCAATCTATCTGCCAGCTTAACCAAAATAACTCTTAAATCTTTTGACATAGCAAAGATTATCTTTCTTAAACTTTCAGCCTGCTTGGTAAGTTTATCTACTGATTCAGGTAGACTTTTTAATTTTGTCAATCCATCTACAATAAAAGCTACTTCCTCTCCAAACTCTTTTTTAATCTCCTCTATACTTATTTGTGAATCTTCTACTACATCATGAAGTAAACCTGCTGCAATAGTTGGAAGGTCAAGCTTCATCTGAGCTAATATGTAAGCTACTTCCATAGGATGAGAAAGATAGGGTTCTCCTGATTTTCTCATCTGTCCTTCGTGAAAACGGGCTGCCCATTCATAGGCTTTTTCTACAATACGAGTATTACAACCAGGTAAATAACTTTGTATTTCATCTAAAATTTTACTTAAAGTAGCCATCTTATATTAAATTTAAATCTTATTTATAATTTTTACAAGAAAAAAGAATTATTGAGTATTAAGAAGTTCTAAAGCGGTATTTTTAAGAGCTTCTGAAGTAAGAGCATATTTTCTTTTTAAGGTTTTAAGGTCCCCATGTTCTATAAATTTATCAGGAAGCCCGATTCTTTTTATTTTAACAGAAATATTTCTATCTGCTAAAAGTTCGCAAACCGCCGAACCAAGACCTCCTATTAAAGCATTCTCTTCTACAGTGATAATTTTCCCTGTTTTCTTCGCAAAGGCTAAAATTAATTCTTCATCAAGGGGTTTAACAAATCTCGCGTTTATAACTGCAAGAGAAACACCTTCTTTTTCAAGATCTTCTGCTGCTTTTAAAGCTTGATAAACCAAATTACCAATAGCTATTATAGTAAGATCTTTTCCATCCTTTATTAATTCAGCCTTACCAAGAGGTATTTCTTTAAATTCCCAATCTAATTCTATCCCTTCACCTGCACTCCTCGGATACCTTATAGCCACTGGACCTGGGTATTTAAGTGCACTATAAAGCATATGTTGTAATTCATTTTCATCCTTAGGTGCCATTATGGTCAAATTAGGAATAAGTCTTAGATAAGAAAGGTCAAAGCTTCCGTGATGAGTTGGTCCGTCTTCTCCTACTAAGCCTCCTCTATCAATAGCAAAAATTACCTTTACATTATTCAAAGCAACATCATGAATAATTTGATCATAAGCCCTTTGTAAAAATGTAGAGTAAATTGCGCATACTGGAATATACCCTCCTAAGGCTAAACCTGTTGCAAAAGTTACTGCATGTTGTTCACATATTCCTACATCAAAAAATCTATCAGGATATTTTTCAGAAAAAGCTTTTAGTCCTGTTCCAAGCCTCATTGCAGCGGTAATAGCTACAATTTTTGGTTCCATTTCTGCTAATCTGAGAATAGTTTTCCCAAAAACTTCTGTGTAAGAAGGGGCTTCATTAGATTTTAAAATTTTACCTGTTTTAATCTCAAACGGTCCTACTCCATGAAAAGTTTCTGGATCTTTTTCAGCATAAGGATAACCTTTTCCTTTTTGAGTAATTACGTGAAATAAAATGGGACCTTTCATTCTTTTTATATTCTCTAAAATCTCAATAAGAGTTTCCAAATCATGTCCATCTACAGGTCCTATGTATTCAAAATTTAAAGCTGTAAACAAAGCTCCTGGAGTAATAGCCATCTTAAAAATATCTTCTCCCTTTTTTAGTAAACTAATTACACTTTCTCCTCCGGGAAATTTATGAGCCATTTTTTCTATTTCTCTTTTTATAAATCTTGCCAAATTTCCTGTTAGTTTTCTGGATACAAAAGAGGATAAGGCACCCACACTTGGAGAGATGCACATTTCATTATCATTGAGAATAACTATTAAATCTTCTTTGCGATAACCAGCATTATTCAAAGCCTCAAAAGCAAGTCCTGCTGTTATTGAACCATCTCCTATCACCGCTATAACTTTTCCTTCTTCTCCTTTCATTCTTAGAGCTGTAACTAAACCAAGTGCAGCGGATATAGAAGTGCTACTGTGTCCTGTATCTAAAATATCATGAGAACTTTCACTTCTTTTAGGAAATCCTGCTAATCCATTATATTTTCTAAGAGTAGGGAATTGATCTCCTCTTCCTGTAATGATCTTGTGAGTATAACATTGATGCCCTACATCCCAAATTATTTTGTCTTTAGGAGAATTAAAAACATAATGAAGTGCTAAAGTTAATTCAACTACACCCAAATTTGGTGCTAAATGACCCCCATTTTTCGAAACCACCTCTATAATATATCTTCTTATTTCTTCAGCTAAGGCTTTAAGATGAGAAATTTTTAATTTTTTGAGATCCTCCGGAGAATTAACCATTTTTAAAAATTTCATTATTTAATGCACCCTGTATAACACGAATTCTGCTATAGCTTTTAAAGGAAGCGTATTTTTTCCAAAAGGCTGCAAAGCAGAAATAGCTTTTTCTGTATATTTTTTAGCTAACTCCTTAGTTTTTTCTATTCCAAAAAGGGAAGGATAAGTAAGTTTTTGTTTTTTTACATCAGAAAAAGTCTTTTTTCCAAGTTTTTTTTCATCCCCTAAGATATCTAAAAGGTCATCAACTATTTGAAAAGCAAATCCTAAATTTTTTCCATAAGAAGATAAAGCTTTAAGTTCTTTAGCTTTTGCCCCTCCTAATATAGCCCCACTTAAAACTGAAGCCTCAATTAAGCGAACAGTTTTATTAAGGTGTATCCATTTTAATATTTTTGGATTTCCTTTTTTACCTTCCATAAGAAGGTCAACCATCTGTCCTCCTACCATTCCCTCAAAACCAATTGCTTTAGAAATAATATAAATTGCCTTTAGAAGTTTTGTTTTTTTAACCTTTTTGACCAGATCTGGGTGAGTAAAAAACTGAAATGCCAAAGCTTGCAAACCATCACCAGCAAGGATAGCAGTTGCTTCATCAAATGCTTTATGACAAGAGGGTTTACCTCTTCTAAAATCATCATCATCCATACAAGGAAGATCATCATGAATAAGTGAATAAGTGTGAATACATTCTATTCCTGCTGCAAAAAGAAGAATCTTTCCCCAGTCTCCACCTACAACTTCACAGCTTGCTAAACACAAAATTGGTCTTATTCTTTTTCCCCCAGCAAAAAGACTATATTTGCCTGCAGAAATAACTCTTTTTCCGTAACCTTCCTCCTTAGGAAAATATTTTTCTAAAATCTCCTCAACTTTTTTTCCTCTTTCTTCTAAATAGGACTTAAGATCAAATTTATTTGGAACCATTCTTTAAAAGCTCATAAGCTTTCTCTAAATTCTCCAGCTTAAATCCCTCTTTATCTTTTAAAATGACTTCTATTCTTGTTCTTGCATTTTTAAGCTTTTCTTCACAAAAATGAATTAGTTTTAAACCCTCTTCATAAAGATTTATTGCTTCTTCCAAATCAAGCTCTTTATTTTCCAATTGTTTTAAAATCTGTTCAATCTTCTTTAATGCCTCTTCAAAACTTAAAGAATCATTTTTAACCATTTTTATTCCTCCACTTTTTTAACCTCTACCAAAAGTTTACCCTCAGAAAGGTAAACTTCTAATAATTTTCCTTCTTTTACTTCCTTAGCATTTTTAATAATTTTACCTTCGGGATAGGATTTTACTATACTGTAACCTCTTTGTAAAATATTTAACGGAGAAAAGGATGTAAACAATTTTTTTAAATTTTCTAATTTTTTTTCTTTTTCTACAAAATAGACTTTTATTGAATAAAAAAGTCTATTTTTGAAAAATTTAAGCCTTTCTTCTCCAAATTTTATACTCTCTTGGGGATGTCTTTTTTTAAGAAAATTTTTAATCTCCCATAATTTTTTTTCCTTTAAACTAAAATATTTTTCTGTTTCTAAAACAAGCCTATGATAATAATCTTTAATTTTTCTTTCTAAGTGATGAACAATTTTAAAGGGGCTTTTATTTTCAAGCTCTATTTTAATTTCATAAAGATTTTTTTCTTTTTTGGTAAAAATGATTTCTAAAAGCTGATTAAATTTTTCTTTATAAAGTTTTAATTTATGAAGAATTTCTTTTTTTGAGGGGATAACCTCCTCTGCTGCAGCAGTAGGGGTAGCACATCTTTTATCTGCAATTAAGTCACATATAGTATAATCTATTTCATGCCCCACTGCTGAAACAACAGGTATTCTGGAATCTTTTATTCCTAAAATTATATCTTCAGTATAAAATGGGGCTAAGTCTTCAAAAGATCCTCCGCCTCTTGTTATTATAATTACTTCTACATCCCTAAAACAATTGTTTATATCCTTTATGGCTTGAACTATTTCTTTTTCAGCACCCTCTCCTTGAACTCTTACTGGATAAATAAGTATTTCCAATTCCCACCTATCTTTACTAACTTTTAAAAAATCCTGCAAGGCTGCTCCAAAAATAGAAGTTATAAGAGCAATTTTTCTGGGATAAAGTGGGATAGTTCTTTTTCTATTAGGATCAAATAAAGACTGATATTTTCTTATAAGCTCTTCTTTCTTTAAAGTTAAAAGCCCCTTTCCTAAAGGTTCAACCCTTCTAACTATAAAATAACATTCTCCTGAACGGGGATAAAAACTAAGCTTACCAAAACACAAAACCTTTAATCCATTTTTTAAATAAGGAGTAAGTTCAATATCTTTTTGGTAACTAAAGATTATGGCTTTAAGAGAGGCTTCCTCTTCTATTAGATTAAAGTAGATATTTCCATTATGAGCGTATCTTAGATTAGCAACCTCTCCCTCTATCCATAATAAAGGAAATTTAGCTTCTATAAAAGTTTTTAATTCCTGAGTAACTTCCTTTACAGTGAAATATAATCTTTCTCTTTCTTCTATATTAACTTTTATTTCCTCTAATTCATTCATTTAAATCATTCCGCTTTATAAATTATTCTTATTTTAAAAATTATACCTGTTATTATACTTAAATTCAAGCTCCTTTAAATAATACGAGATTTTTCTTTACTTGCACTATAAAACTAACGCAACTATAAATATCTTGAGAAATTTAAAAAATTGAATATAATTATCATTATCATAAAATATAGGAGGTTAAAATGAGAGTTGCAATTGCAACAGAGGGTGATTTTGTTGCACAACATTTTGGTAAATGCCCTGGCTTTACTATAGTTGACATTGAAAACGGGAAAATTACCAGTAAAAACTTTGTAGAAAATCCCAGTTATAAGTCTCATCAACCAGGTGCTGTTCCAATGTTTTTGAAAAATCAAAATATTGATTGCATTATCGCAGGAGGTATGGGACCAAAGGCAATTATGATGCTTGAATCCTTTGGAATAAAAGTATTTGTTGGAGTAACAGGAAAAATTGAAGAAGTTATTGAGGCTTTTATCAAAGGTACATTAATTACTGGAGAAAGTCTTTGTGAACACGGTGAACATCGTTGTCAGCATTAAAAATGTTTTGGTTAAAGTTATAAACTTGACTTTTAAAAAGAATGTGTTAATTTTAAAATTAAATTGAAAATTATTTTCATTATAAACAAAAAAGGAGGTGAAAAAAATGCCTTGGGGAGACAGAACCGGACCTCTTGGATTGGGTCCAAGAACAGGTAGAGGTTTGGGATTTTGTTCTGGTTATGATGTTCCTGGATATATGAATCCAGGGCCAGGATTAGGTTTAGGTTGGGGAAGAGGTTGGAGATGGTGGTGTAGATGGTTTGGAGGATTTGGAAGAGGTTGGAGATGGAGATGGTTTTGGAGAATACCTTTTTTCGGAGGAGCTTCTTTTGGAGATGAAGCAGAACTACTTAGACAGGAAGCAGAAATTCTTAAGAAAAATCTTGAAGCAATTGAGAAACGTTTAAGCGAGCTCGAAAAGAAAAAAGAATCTTAACTAACCAAATAGTTAATTTAAGAAATTTATTCTTTAAACCTTGGAGGCTGTGCCCCCAAGTAATTTAAAATGGAGGAAAAATTATGAAAATTTGTATTACCTCTCAAGGTAAGGATTTAGAATCAGAAATTGATCCAAGATTTGGGCGTTGTAAGTATTTTATTTTTTATGATACAGAAACAAATCAATATGAAGTAGTTGAAAATCCTTGGAGAGAAGCTCCTAAGGGAGCTGGAACACAGGCTGGTCAATTTGTTGCCTCTAAGGGAACTAAAATTTTAATAACAGGAAATGTGGGTCCTGGTGCAGAATGGGTTATAATATCAGCAGGAATAAAAATTGTAGAAGCTAAAGGTAAAGTAATAGACGCAATAAATAAAGCTAAGAAGGAAAATTGAATGAAAGAAGAAAATAGCTTTCAAAGTAAAATAAAGAAAAAAATTATTGTTCTTTCAGGAAAAGGAGGTGTTGGTAAAAGCACCGTTTCAACAAATCTTGCTGTAGGATTATCGCAAAAAGGATTTCAAGTTGGACTTCTTGATATTGATATTCACGGTCCTAATATCCCAAATATGCTTGGTATACAGAATTCTCTTCCTTTAGCAAATAATCAAGGAATTTTCCCAATAGTAGCTCTTGATAATTTGAAAGTGATGTCTATTGGATTTTTTACTGGAGAAGAAGATACCCCAATTATATGGAGAGGACCTTTAAAACATAAAGTAATTGAACAATTTTTAAGAGATGTTAATTGGGGAGAACTTGATTATTTAATAGTTGATTCCCCTCCAGGGACAGGAGATGAAATAATATCAATTGTTCAACTCCTTAATAAGGTTGATGGAGCTGTAATTGTAGCAACCCCACAAAATGTTGCTTTAGCTGATGTTCGAAGATCAGTAAGGTTTTGTCTTGAACTTAAAATTTCAATACTTGGTATAATAGAAAATATGAGTGGATTTGTTTGTCCTCGTTGTGGAGAGGTGGTAGAAATCTTTAAAACTGGAGGAGCAGAAAAACTTGCTCAGGAATACAAAGTTCCTTTCTTGGGAAAAATTCCAATTGACCCAAAGATTGTTTCTTCAGGAGATGATGGAAAACCTATAATGATTTATTATCCAGATAGTGCACCTGCGAAGGCTTTTTCAGAAATAATTAGCAAAATTGTAGAGGCCGTAAAAATATGATTATTGATTTAACTGTGCTTTTTGATAACTATCCTGCAGAAGAAGGTTTTGAAACAGGTTGGGGATACAGTTGTTTTATCAAAAAAGAGGAAGAAGGAATCCTTTTTGATACAGGTGCTGATGGGCAGAAACTTATCAAAAATATTCAAAAAGCAGGACTTAAGTCTGATTTAATTTCAAAAATTGTTATCTCTCATGCCCATAAAGATCACTCAGGTGGGTTAAAAGAAGCGGCAGAATTAAATAGTCAAATTGAAATTTATGTAGGAGCTTCTTTTTATAATGAAGTAAAATCCCTTTTATCCTACGCCAAACTTCAAAAAGTTTCCTCTGATCCTTTGGAAATAATAAAAGAGGTCTATCTTACAGGAGAGCTTGGGAAAAGAATAAAAGAAGTTTCTTTAGTTATAAACACCAAAGAAGGTCTGATAATTATTACAGGGTGTGCCCATCCTGGAATAGAAAAAATCATTGAAAGAGCAACCTCTATAGTAAAACAAAATATTTTTGCTCTATTAGGTGGTCTTCATCTGATGCATAAAAATAAAAGAGAAATTCTTGAATTAATAAGTTATTTAAAATCAAAAAATCTTAAATATATTGCTGCTTCTCATTGCACCGGAGAACTTGCACGAAAGCTCTTTGAAGAAAACTTTGGAGAAAGGTTTATAAAAGCTGGAGTGGGAACTCATTTTTCTTTTAAGAACTGAGATGGACCAATCTAAAAATATACCCTACCCTTTTTCTGCTTTTGCTGAAAAATATGATGCCTGGTACGATTCTGAAGAAGGCAGGATTTTGTATGAAAACGAGAAAAAATGCCTTGAGCTTTTGATTAAAGATTGTGAAAGGGTTTTAGAAATAGGTGTAGGAACAGGAAGATTTTCTGTTTTAGCAAATCAAGCTATTGGCGTTGATATCGCCTTTCCTCCACTAAAAATTGCTAAAAATAGAGGAATTTTTGTTATTCAAGCAAGAGCAGAGAGATTACCTTTTAAAGATAAAACTTTTGAATGTATTATGTTTATTGTTACATTAAGTTTTGTTGAAGATTTAGTGAAAGCTTTGCTTGAAGCTAAAAGGGTTTTAAAAAAGAATGGTAAAATTATCATTTGCGAAGTTTTTAAAGAATCTGAGCTTGGAAAACTTTATGAAGAAAAAAAGAAAAAAGGACATCCCTTTTATAGCCATGCTACTTTTTATAGTTTTACTGAATTTAAAAAAATTTTAGAAAATTGTGGACTAAAAATTAATAATATCTACGGAACACTTGTAAATTATCCTTGTATGCCTCCAATTTTAGAACCTCCATTAAAAATCTCTTTAGAAAATCCCTATTTTAACAAATTACCCGGATTTGTTTGTTTAGAAGTAATACCATGATTATTTCAGTTGCCAGCGGAAAAGGTGGTACAGGAAAAACTACTGTTGCAGTTTCTCTTGCCTTAAGTATTGAAAATTCACAAATAATTGATTGCGATGTAGAAGAACCAAATGTTCA
>Ga0209225_1000604_pt1 | contig 40104 bp, 41 predicted proteins | sample WasSprMetagenome_FD_184732 | JGI IMG/M metagenome (GOLD analysis project Ga0209225, IMG submission 184732) | Sulfidic aquatic microbial communities from Washburn Spring, Yellowstone National Park, USA - WS (SPAdes) (version 3) | ecosystem: Environmental > Aquatic > Thermal springs > Hot (42-90C)... | reverse complement strand
AAGGCGAAACCATCGGTAGGATCGCCTCAAGGCATGTGGAGCGGGGCTCCCATATACACACGGATGGCTTTCCATCCTATACGGTCCTCCAAAGCCTTGGCTTCGAACATGAATGGGTAAACCATTCGATGGGCGAGTATGCCAGAGGGGATGTGCATGTCAACAATTGCGAGAACAGGGCATCCCTTCTAAAGCCATGGCTAGCCGTCTACAGGGGAATATCCAAGGATAACATCGGCTTATACTTAAGCCTCTTCCGTTTCCAAAGAACCACAAGCCAGATCCCGAGTCTTCAAAGGCTTAAGCTCATAGTAAAGGCTTAGGTCATCACCAACAAACTTCCTGATTAAGAGCGTTTCAATTTTTCAATTTTCAATCTAAAATGCTTTGCTGCTTAATGCTGCCCTTTCTGATCCTCTATTCCTTTTTAGCTATAAGACAATCCGATTTCTATTATATTCCATCATATTGGATGCGAAGATCAAACAAATTCTACGCATATTGAATCAAGCCACAAAGCCTCTAAACAGAAACTAAGGCTTTATTTCGGCTTTATGATGGGAGGGCTCAAAAGGCTAAACATCGAGTTTTGGTTCTTCCCCAAGGTGGAAATGCCTAGGGAAATCTAAACTAAACTAAACTAAACTAGACATGTGCCTCTGCTATGTTACGGGATTCCTACTCAGCCCTTCAGCCGTCCTTTCAAGATGGTTTTAGGGCCATCCAATCCCATCGATAAGAACTAAACACTTTATCCCACTCTGAAAGTATAGGAAGATTCATCGGGGATGGCGGAGGTTTATGGGCGATATCCTTCGAAGGGGACGCTTGGGGCCTGCAAGGGCTCCCGAGGTTGCCGATTACACATCCTCCATAAGGGAGGATGAAAGGATCTTCAGGGCGGATCTCCGGGTCGATATGGCCCATGTGGTTATGCTCGTCGAGCAAGGCATTGTAACGGCAAAAGATGGGGCTAGTATTCTGAAGGCCCTTTTGGACATAGAAGCCTTGGGCTATGAGGGCCTAAGGGGAACTCCGGATTTGGAGGACATCCACATAGTCATCGAGACGAGGCTCATCGAAAGGCTTACGGAGGCCGTTGGTGGAAGAATCCATACAGCCCGGTCTAGGAACGATGAGGTTGCCACATGCATTCGATGGGCCTTGAGGGAGGAGCTCCTGGAGCTCATGGAACTCCTAAACGCCTTGGAGGAAACCCTTCTGAAGAGGGCTGAGGAGAATGTCGAAACCGTTATGCCAGGCTTTACCCATACTCAGCATGCCCAACCCGTAACGCTGGCGCACCATCTCCTAGCCCATTTCGATGCCCTAGAAAGGGATCTAGAAAGGCTTATGGAAGCCTATGTCCGCGTGAATAGATCTCCCTTGGGCTCCGGAGCCCTTGCCGGGACGGGCTTTCCCATCGATAGGCTTAGGACCTGCAGACTCCTAGGCTTCGATGGTTTGGTCGAGAATTCCATGGATGCCGTTGCTGCAAGGGATTTTGTCCTTGAGGTCCTTTCGAATCTTTCCATCCTCATGTGCAACATAAGCCGCATAGCCGAGGAATTGGTCCTCTGGAGCACCTCGGAATTCTCCTTCGCAGAGCTGGACAACGCCTACGCATCGACAAGTAGCATCATGCCGCAAAAGAAGAATCCTGACACGATGGAAATTGCAAGGGCTAAGGCAGGAAGGGTCTATGGCAATCTAATGGCAGCCCTGGCGATGCTCAAGGCTCTTCCCCTCACTTACAACAGGGATTATCAGGAGCTCACTCCAAGGCTCTGGGATGCCCTCGATACGGTAAAGCCCACCCTTCGAATCCTAAGGGGAGCCCTAGAAACCGTAGAGTTTAAGCCTGATAGGATGCTGGCGAAGGCTGGGGAAGGCTTCTCTACGGCTACAGAGCTCGCCGATACGATTCTAAGGGAAACTGGCCTTCCCTTCCGTACCTGCCATACGATCGTTGCAACCCTTGTTTCGAGGGCGATAGAGGAAGGGCGAAAGCCTGAGGAGATCAATAGCGCTTACCTGGATGAGGTCGCCCAAAAAATCCTTGGAAGGCCCCTTCGAATCGAGGATGAAAAGGTTAGGAAAGCCCTCGATCCCAAGGGCTTCGTTGAATCCAGAAGATCCATAGGAAGCCCAAGGCCCGATGAGGTGAGACGAATGCTAGCCGAAAGGAGGGGGCTTCTGGAAGGTTGGAAGGAAGCCTTGCGAAAAAGAAGAGCTATGCTTGCCGAGGCTGAAAGGCTCCTAAGGGAGGCTGTGGAGGCTATTATGGGCATGGGTTATGGGCATGGGGAAGGCATAGGATAGTCCCTAGAGACCCTAAGGCTTAGAAAGATTGAAAAGATTCTCCAAGGTTTTTCGGTAGACATGAATGCTCGTTAGGAATTCCTGGATGCTGATATGCTCCCTTGGGGTATGCCCGAGCCTCGACTCGCCAGGACCGTAGGTCACGCAGGGTATTCCAAGCTCCATACCGAAGAGGTTCATGTCACCTGTACCTGTTTTCCTAAGGAACTTTGGTTTTGTCCCTAAAATTGCCTCGATGGCATTGGAAAGGGCTTGGACAAGGGAAGAGTCCTCAGGGACTTCAAAGGCCTCCGACGATTCTTCAAGATCCCTCGAAACCTTTGCCTTGGAGTTTTCCATTCCGAAGGCTTTAAGGGCATCATCCACAACCCTGAGGGCTTCGCTAACTCTTATGGAAGGAGGGAGCCTCACATCTATGGTTGCCTCGCAATTCCCGGGCACTACATTCGGGGCTTCGCCCCCCCTTATTCCCGTTATGCATACGCTTACAGACCTGTACCTATCACCCTTGGATGGGGGGGCAAGGGCTTCAAGGATTTCCCTGAGCCTCAGGTATAGCCTGTAAGCTCCTTCAATGGCGTTCTCAAAGGCCCATGGTGAAGCCGCATGGCCTGAAACCGTTGAGCAACGAATTTTCAGTTGGAGCCTACCCTTGTAGCCAATCGTAATGTTCCCGAGACCGCTGGGCTCGCCAAAGATCGCATAATCGGCCTGGAGGCGTTCCTTGACTAGATGCTTTACCCCTAGGCTTGCCCCTTCCTCGTCCACCACGCCTATCGCAAGGATAGTTCCGTGACCTTGAGGAGGTTCCATTGTGGCGCCTGCGGCAATCATGGCAGCCAAGGATGCCTTGGCATCCACGGCACCCCTACCCCATATGTAATCGCCATCAAGCCTTACGGGAATTTGTCCCGGAACAGTATCCATGTGGCTGCAAAGGACTACGACGGGACGGCCTTCTCCCCTCAAACCCCTGACGTTTCCTACGGTATCGATGGATGTATCGTAACCCAGGTTTTCCATCACTTTAGCCAGATAGGAGGCTAGGAGCTTCTCCTGCCCTGAGGGGCTGTAGATCTTAAGCATATCCATGAGAAGATCGGTCCAGCGATTCCCTTCCTTCGAATTCATTATAGAAACCAACTAGCCTACCCTAGCCAAACCTCGCTTAGCTTGGTATAGCTTAGATGGCTAGGCTATCGGATTCCATAGAGCCCTTTTAAGGCTTTCCAAAGGCTAAGGAACGATGGAGGTCCCTCTCTTACCTTCAAGGGCATCGAGAATAGGGTTCTCTCCAATTCCAGAGCATATGATGGCTTCCTTGACACCGGCCTCCAGGGCTTCGAGGGCAGCATGAACCTTCGTTATCATGCCAGGTCCTATGGAAGGAAGGGTTTCCCTAGCCTCCGCGCATTTCAGCTTCGAAACAACCTTCCCATTCAGGAGAAGCCCTTCCACGTCCGTCAGTAGAACGAGCCTATCCGCCTTTAGTGCGCCAGCGATCGCCGCTGCCGCCCTATCCCCGTCCACGTTCAGGATTTCACCTTCTTCCCCAAGGGCAAGGGGGGCAACGATGGGTACATAGCCTCCCTTGAAAAGAAGCTCCAAAAGCTCTGTGTTGACAGAAAGTATTCGGCCTGTATAGCCTCCCTCCATAGCCCTCTTTCTGCCCCTTTCATCGATCACGATGAGCCTTTTCTTTCTCTCGGCCGCCAAAAGTCTTCCGTCAACACCGGAAAGTCCAAGGGCTTTGATTCCGAAGGCCTGGAGGGTCGAGGCTATCTCCTTGTTTATCCTTCCGGCAATGACCATCGTGTAGATTTCTAGGGTTTCCTTATCCGTATAGCGGCTCCGAAAGCCCTCCGGGGATGTTACGAAGATTGTTTCCTTTCCAAGCCTTTTTGCCATTTCTGTAACCTCGTCACCGCCTCCATGAACGACGGTTAAGGAACTCTTTGACGATAGCGCTTTAAGATCCTCTATCAGGTGTTTGTCAGGGATCCCTCCGCTGCTAAGGATGCTACCCCCGATTTTGACAACAAACCTCACTTCCGATTCCCCCTTTGGAAAGATTTACGGCTTAGCTTTGGTTCCGCTTCCTTTGAGAGCTCTTTTTTCTTCTTATCTTCTTTTCTTCCCTGTTTTTGGCTAATCCCTACTTCCTTATCTTACTTTACTTTACTTTTCCTTTCCTTACCTTATCTTACTTTACTCTCCCCAGTCTTCCCCTTCTACCTCGGCCGGCTTTAGCTCTACATGGTTTCCTTGGATCTTATGGATCTCAAACTCCTGACCGCAATCTGGGCAAGAAACGATTTCCCCGAGGACGGCATCATCCGGAACGTTAATTTCGCCATCACAATCGGGACACTTGACCTTCATGACTCCTCACCTCCTTTTATTTTTCATTTCGCTCTTAATCATAAAGTTGTTGGTGCCCATGAAACGCATGGAGGCTTTTTCCATCGCCAACAAAATCCCTGATTAAGAGCGTTTCATTTTTATTTTTCACTTTTGCCTCACAAGTCTTACTAGATAGGACCTTCTGGGCCACGATCGTGGGAAGGCCCCAGAGTTCTATGAAGCCCTCACTTGCCCAGGCCTTGAAGGTTGTCTTGGCATCGTATGTAGCCAGGTCGAAGTCATAAAGGGAGAAGGGGGAGGACCGCCCTTGAACCATCACGCTTCCCTTGTAAAGCTTCAGCTTGACCTCCCCCTCAACCCTTCCTTCCATAGCCTCTATGAAGGCGTCTAGGGACCTCTTCAGGGGCTCGAACCAGAGCCCCGCATAGACAAGGTAGCTCCACTGGGAGTCCACGAGTTCCTTGAATCGAAGCTCCATGCCAGTAAGGACGATCTTCTCGAGATCCTTATGGGCTTCGAGAATGCATGTGGCTGCGGGGGCTTCATAGACCTCCCTACTCTTTATACCCACAACCCTATCTTCCATGTGGTCTATTCGCCCTATTCCATGGGCCCCGGCTATTGCATTCAGGGTCCTTATTAAGGATACTCCATCCATCTTTTCGCCATTCAAGGAAACGGGAACGCTTCCCTTGAAGCCTAGGGTGACAGTCTCCGCCCTATCGGGAGCCTTTTCTGCCGGAACAGTAAGGGTGAAGGCATCCTCCGGAGGAGACTGGTCCGGGTATTCGATGACGCCGCATTCTACGGATCTGCCCCAGAGGTTTTGGTCGATGCTGTAGGCGTGCTTCTTGGCGCTTATGGGTATACCATGGCGCCTCGCATACTCGATTTCTGAAGCCCTGTCCATTCCCCATTCTTTAACGGGCGAATAGACCTTCAGTTGGGGAGCCAAGGCCCGGACCCCTATTTCAAGGCGCACTTGATCGTTTCCCTTGCCAGTGCATCCATGGGCGACGGCCGTCGCGTTCTCCTTCAAGGCTACCTCGACGAGCTTTCGGGCTATAAGGGGCCTCGACAGGGCTGTAGTCAGGGGATACTTGCCCTCGTAGAGGGCGTTAGCCTTAATCGCTGGGAAAACGTAGTCCCTGACGAACTCATCCTTGGCATCGATGTTATAATGCCTCTCAACACCAAGCTTTTCTGCCTTCTCCCTTATGGCTTCGAGATCCTCCTGCTGACCCAGGTCCAGGGTAACCGTTATTACGCTAGCCTTATACTTCTCCTGGAGCCACTTCACGCTCACGGAAGTGTCGAGGCCTCCCGAGTAAGCGAGAACGATTCTCTCCGACGTCTTTTTCCACCATCCTTTTGAAGGCTATATGACCTCCTTAATTGTTTAAGGATGTATATCGCAAAATCCTTCTTCTATTTAAAATTTTTCTGAGGCTTTTTTAATTTATCTCCGGGATCGCTAAGGGATTTGGATTGGACAACCTTTAGGTTTAAAGCCTCATTTGATTATTCATAGCTTCGATTCTAATCGATTCATCTTGTCCTATCCTATCCATACTATCCTAAGCTATCCAAACCTAAGCCTTTCCGATTCTAGGCTCTATGACGGCTTTGAGACAGCGCTTTTCCTTGATGGTCCTTAGGGCCCTTTCAGCCTCCTCAACCCCAAATCTGTGGGTTACGAGCTTTTCGAAGGGAATCTTTCCCGAGAAGCTTTTGAAGAGGCTCAGAACCGTCTTGAACTGCGTCTGATGGGGGGAGCTCCAAGAGCCCATTATATCTAGGTCTTTGTTGCAAATGACATAAGGTCTGACTTCGACTGCTCCCGGATCCGTGAAATGCCCAACCTCAACGAGCTTTCCACCCCTTCTTGCAAGGAGGATGCCCTCTGCGAAGGCTTGGGGAGCCCCTGCAGCTTCCACCACGACATCCGCTCCCACCCCGTTCGTCAGCTCCTGGACAAGCCTTATGCGCTCCTCTTGGGTCGTTCTCGCAGTGTTGATCGTATGGCTGGCCCCGAATTCCTTGGCTTTCTGGAGCCTGTAGTCCTCCATATCCGTTACGATGATTTCCCCAGCCCCGGCTATCCTCGAAGCCAAAAGGACGAGGAGGCCTATGGGACCAGCACCTTGGATGACAACCGATTTGCCAAGCCCAAAGCCCTCCCTAGCATAGGGAATACCAGGCATGAAGGCCCTTTCCAAGGCTCTCGTGGCGATGGACATAGGCTCAGCCAGAACCGCCACTTCGTCCGGAATCTCCTCAGGAACCTTATGGACAGTAGAGCCAGGCCTTACGTAAAGATATTCTGCATAGCCCCCGAAGAAGTGGGGAGGTTCTAGGCTACTCATGGATATACCATAGGCGATTCTATTCTCACAAAGGTTAGGCCTCGATGGAACATTCTTGCAGTAGAAGCACCTTCCGCAGGCGATTGATGGAACAACCACAACCCTATCTCCAGGTCTTATAGCCTGTCCCGTACCCTCCATCTGATCCGATCCCCTTCCCATCTCGAGGATCTCCCCTAGGATCTCATGACCGGGGATCAGGGGGAAAGGTGCCTTTGGCATGCGTCCCTCGTACATGTGAAGGTCCGTTCCGCAGACTCCAGTCATAAGGATCTTAAGTAGCATGGCACCATCAGAAACCTTGGGCCTTTCAAAGCTCAGGACTTCGAGCCTTCCAGGCTTCTGCATTACCGCAGCCTTTCCAAATTCTCCCAAGGCAATAATCCACCCTCGTCTCTTAGAAGCCCTTTAGTAGGGCAGATCAAAAAAGGCTTTCGCAAAAAAGGGAAGGATCCAAAAGTAAAGGCAAAGCAAAGAAAATAAAAACCCATCCTCGTATATCCATAGGCATGGCTGGTGAATTTTCCTTGAGTCTTGAAGAAATCCTTCGTAAGATTCCAAGCTATCCGGAGGAATTGGGGCTAAACCTAAGGAGGGCTGAGGATCGATTCAAGTGGTTCTTGGCATCGATTCTTTTCGCAAAGCGCATATCCTCAGATATTGCCAAAAGAACCTATAGATGCTTCGAGGCTGAGGGGCTTACAAGACCTGAAAGAATCCTCGAGGCGGGATGGGATAGGCTCGTCCAAGTCCTGGATGAGGGAGGCTATGTAAGGTACGACTTCTCCACGGCTTCCAACCTCCTTTCCATAATGAGGTCCTTAAAGGAACATTATGGCAGCCTGGAGGAGCTCTATTCGATGGCAAGGGACCCTGAGGATCTGGAAGCCCGCCTTCAGGAGTTCAAGGGAGTCGGGCCTGTAGCCGTAAACATATTCCTGAGGGAGCTTAGGGATGTCTGGCCAAAGGCGAGGCCCAAGCCCTCCCCAATAGCTCTGAAGATCGCTTCCCAGCTTGGGCTTTCAAACATCGAGCCCTTCGAGTCTGCCCTAGTAAGACTTGCCCTTGAATTCTGTAAAAGGAAGCGCTGTAGCACTTGCCCTGTCGTAGGCTACTGTTCAGCCAAGATAATGCCTCGCTAAATGTGGCTCAGCCTTCGAAGGGTAAGCCTAGGTTTGGAAATGGGAACGAAGAAAAGGGAAGGAAAGGGAAGAAAGGAAAGCAAAGGAACCCTTCAAGGTATTTAGGCGTGTATGCGAAGAATGGGAGGGGTCCCATAAGACTTTGGACGAAGCCTAAGAGGGAGTCTTTCCCAAAATTTTCTCTCGAAAGTGCGAGAAAGGACTAAAAGGGCATTCTGAATAGAAAGGCGAGGGGGCATCGTCTGATGGAAAGGTTGGCTATAGAAGGCGGGGAGCCCGTTCGTAAGGAGCCCTGGCCTCAAAGGATTCAGGTGGATGAAGAGGAGCTTGAAGCCGTATTAAGGGTTTTGAAGGAATCCATGGAAGGACCCCTCCGCTTCGGGAGGTACAGCAGTCCTTCAAGGACCGAGGAGTTCGAGGAGGCCTTTGCAAGGTTCTTGGGCGTTAGATATGCTGTCGCTTCAAGCTCTGGGACGGCTTCAATCCACATAGCCCTAGGCTCCACACGGCTGGAACCGGGTTTCGAGATCATTACATCACCCATAACGGACCCAGGAACCGTGGCTCCCATCCTCTTCCAAAACCTGATTCCCGTTTTCGCCGATGTCGATCCTGAAACCCTTAACCTAGACCCAGACTCTGTAGCCGAACGTATCACAGAAAGGACCAGGGCGATCATCCCTGTCCACTTGGCCGGAACGCCTTGTGAAATGGACGAGATCCTGGAAATAGCCCAAAAGCATAATCTCCTTGTTATCGAAGACTGCGCCCAGGCCCATGGAGCCACGTATGAGGGCAGGATGGTCGGCTCAATTGGAGACCTTGGCTGCTTCAGCCTCATGGGAGGAAAGCATATCACGAGCGGTGGAGAGGGTGGAATGACTGTAACGGATAAGGAGGAGCTTTGGAGGTATGCCAAATCCTTCTCTGATAAGGGGAAGTCCTACTGGTCCCAAGGGCGTCAGTTTGGCTATCCTTCCGTCATTCTTGGGCTGAACTATCGCATGAATGAAATCCAGGCGGCAATAGGCCTGGTCCAACTCAGGAAGCTTCCCAGGATCCTGGCCATCCGGCGAAGGCTATGCCATAGGCTTGCCAAGGCCATGGAGGACCTTGAGACTGTAAGCTTTATGAAGGTCCCAGAGAAGGCTGAGTCCTCCTATTGGTTCTGTCACTTTCGATTGGATCTTAAAGCCCTTAGGGTTGGCGTGGACAGGTTCGCCGAAGCCCTTCGGAAGGAGGGCATTCCTGTGGGAGCCAGGTACATAGGATCGCCCATCTACGAATGGCCCTTTTTGGCAAACAGAGCGACCTTCGGAAGATCCCAGCATCCTTGGACATGCAGCTTCTATGGAAAGGAGATACACTACGAGGGGAGTTGCCCAAAGGCTAAGGAGGCTTTAGATCGCATTATAACATTGACGATCCACGAAGGTTGCACGGAGAAGGAGGTTGATGATACAATCCATGCCTTTGAGAAGGTGGAAAGGGCCTACAGGCTGTGAAGGGACGATGGAATTCATTTCCTTTTCATTCAGGACCTAGCTTCCTAGGGCTTTTTCCTAAAAAGTCTAATTGAGGGCATAGGTCTCTTTTTTCGCCCCTTTCCTTCTTTCTTTTCCTTTCCTTCCTTTCTATCCTAGGCTTCTTAAAAAGGTAAAAGGGCCCTTGGAGCCGAAGGACTTTTATTCGAGGAAAGATAGAGACCGAGGGGACCCTTTCCTTCTCTCCTTTCTTTCCTTTCTTATAGCCATAGTATAAAAAGATCTTTCATCCTCCTATCGAAGGATTTTTACAGAACTTAGGTTTCGCATCCATCTTTTCGCTATTCCTTTTACCTCGGAACATAGGGATAATTGCGAAGCGAAGGGGGAACCCTTTTCACCTTCACTAAGCGGGCTTAGCTTTTATAGAAGATTCGGCGAGGCTTTTAGGGTGATCTGCTGATGCTTGAGGAGAGAATAGTCCTCCCAACAACCTTCGATGTCGATGTCATTGTGGCGGGAGGGGGGATAGCAGGCCTCACGGCAGCTATAGCCTCCGCTAGGAACGGGGCAGAAACGCTTCTCGTGGAACGCTATAACTTCCTCGGAGGGCTGGCTACAGGAGGCTATGTGACCTACCTTGCTCCTCCTCCCATACCTTTGGAGAAGGGGGGCTATGGGGGAATCTTTCAGGAAATCGTTGAAAGGCTCTTTTCCTTAGGAGCCGCCTACCAGTTCAAGGAGGATGAGGGGGGTGCCAGGGCTGGAGAGATCATCTTTGATGGCGAGATGCTCAAGTATGTCGCTAATCAGATGGTGTTGGAATCCAAGGTTATGCTTCTTCTCAACACTTGCATCGAGGGCGCTATCGTTAAGGAAGGAAGCATCGAGGGCTTAATAGCCTTGAACAAGTCTGGAAGGCAGATCCTCAGGGGAAAGGTCTTTATCGACTCAACGGGGGATGGGGATGTGGCAGCCTTTGCCGGAGCCCCCTATGAGAAGACAGAAGTCTCGAAGATGCTTCCTATAACCATGATGTACACGATCGGCGGGGTCGACATCCCAAGATTCTTGGCTTACCTGAAGGAAGATCCCGGCTTGGTGAAGGCGGCAAAAAGGGCGAACTTCACGACGGCAGGAAAAGCCAGGGGACCCAGCATGATTTCCCTCCATCGCGTTTGCAAGGATCAGGTTGAGGTCTGGGGAGGCTCCGTCAAAGCTGATGGGACTGATGCCCTCGATCTGACGAGGGCTGAACTCGAACTCAGGGATAGGATCTTTTTAGAACTTGATTTTCTGAGGAAGAATGTGCCAGGGTTTGAGGCTGCCTACATAGCCTCAAGCTCACCCTACGTGGGCGTAAGGGAGACGAGACGGGTCTTGGGAGAATATATCCTGACGGCCGATGACCTTAGGACTGGCCGATGCTTCGAGGATTCTGTTGCATGGTACAGGGATCCAAGGTTTCCAGGGGCGAAGGGAAAGTACATTCCCTACAGGTGCCTTATTGCCAAGGGACTGAAGAACCTTCTCGTGGCTGGGAGGTGCTTCTCCGTAACCCATGAAGCCTTGGATATGTGCAGGCTTGTGAACGAGTGTTCCATCATGGGCCAGGCTGCTGGTACGGCTGCAGCCATGGCGGCTAGAAGAAATCTGGGAGTGAGGGATCTGGAAGTCTCGGAGCTTCGTAAAAAGCTTGTGGAGCAGGGAGCCTTCGTAGAAGAGCCCATGAAGGGATAGGAGGAGTGTATGGCTATGAGGATCTCAGACATAAAGGCGATAAACCTTCGTGGTGGAAACAACACGATCGTCCAGGTCTTTTCGGATGAGGGAATCGTAGGGATAGGGCATATCGATTCATCCCCTGTGGCTCGATACATCGTAGAGGGTGAGCTGAAGCCCCTTCTCTTGGGCGAAGATCCCCTCGAGATCGAAAGGCTATGGAACAAGATGTACCGTGCGATAAGATGGCATGGGCTTAGGGGTGTAAGCATCCATGCCATGGCCGGGATCGATATGGCCCTCTGGGATCTGGCAGGAAAGAAGCTGGAAGTCCCTGTTTGGAAGCTTCTTGGAGGGCGCTACAGGGATAAGATCATACCCTACGCGAGCGCCTCCTTCGGAAGGAAGAGCCGGGAAGAGCTGGCAAGGGAAGCCTCCATGTACAGGGATCAGGGCTTCAGGGCTGTGAAGTTTGGCTGGGGGCTCTTCGGTCGCGTAAGCATAGAGAAGGATGTAGAGATGGTAAGGGGCGTTCGGGAGGGGGCCGGTGATGATGTGAAGGTTATCATAGATGCGGGGGCTCCTTGGGAAGCCAACGCGGCAAGGATGATCAGAACGATCAGAGAAATCGAGAGGTATGGAATCCTCTTCTTCGAGGAGCCCCTTCCCCAGGATGACCTAGAGGGCTATAGAAGGATCAAAGCGATGGTCGAAATGCCCATATCCTCGGGGGAATCCCTCGGCTCCATATATGAATTCAAGCCCCTCATCGACAATCGCCTTGTAGACATCGTCCAGCCCGATCCTTCGAGGGTTGGAATTACTCAATGGAAAAGGATTGCCAGGATGGCTGAGGAGGCGAACATGCTTTGCATTCCCCATGATTGGAGCACGGGCATAAACATTTTGGCCCAGATCCACCTAGTCGCCTCCATACCAAACGGAGAGTATGTCGAGTATCATAGGCCTATTACCCATCCCGAGGATCCTGAAGCCCTAGCCTTCGCTTCCGCCATCATGGATGAGCTGCTCATGGAGCCCTTCGAGCTGAAGAACGGATACTTCGAAGTTCCTGATAAGCCCGGTCTAGGAATCGAGCTTAATGAGACTGTCCTTCGAAGGTATGCCATCAAATAAGCGAGGTATCTTTGGAGAGGTAAGGAGCTACATCACTTATTGAAAGGCGAAACGAATCGAGTTTTTGTTCCGGCTTATGCCGAAAAGGCGATGGCTTCTTGTAAGCCCTGATTGAGTTATACTTAGACTCAGCTGTATTCGGTATTTTTCATACCTCAGCCTTACCATTTATCGAAGGAACGGAAGGCTACCGACTTTCCTTTTCCTTTCTCGAGCCCTTCCTAAACTAAACTTCCCTTTATTTGGGAGTTCCTCCCTTCTTATTTTAGGAGTTATCTGAGAGAAGGTTGAAAGCCTTTGTTCGAAGTAGAATTTAAGGCTACCCTTGTGAGCAAGACGATCGTTCATGAGCCCCTAGAGGGTGAGGCCGTGAAGCTTGAATTGGTGGAAGAAAGGTCCATGCCTCCGCCCCTCGTCATCTCCGGTCCCGGCCAGAGTGAGCTTGCGAGGGAAGTTGTCCCCATAGTTCAACAGGTTGTTAGGGCCATGCCCTTTGGACCCCATGGAAAGCTGAGGGTGCCCCGCCTCACCCTATGGCTCACGAGGAGTGAGTGGGAGCGCCTAGAGCCTAAGCCTGAACTCGGGGACGAGATCCAAGTTAAGGTTTCTGCAGGACGCATAGAAATTGGAGGGGCCTAATCGAAGGGGAAAGAAGCGCAAGGGCATGAAAGGGAAAGGGGCTAGAACGAAGGAAGGGGTAGCGTTTAGGAATAGGAACTAATATTTAGGTTTAGGAAAAGGGGGGACTTTGGGTCCTCAAACCTTAGGTTCCTAGGATGATCGTTTCAGTAACCTTCTTTAACGTGGCGATGGCCGAAAGGGCAGCCAGATAACTTGTGGAAGCCTTCCTGGGAGATGGGATGTTATGGGCTTCGAAAAGGAATTCACCAAATTCTCCCTTCACGAAGACTTCATGGACATTCGTGTTTAGGGAGGGATCGACTATTACCCGGACCCTTGTCCTCTCGGTTCCCAGGGATGCGAGGCTGAGGGCTGCCGCAACATTAACATTCGATGGAAAGAGGCGACAGGCTTCGGAAGCCGGTCCTTCAAAAACGATCGTCGGAGTCTTTATGGCTTCTAGATCGAATCCAAGGGATTTCAGGGAGCCCCTCGCATCCATAAGGGCTGCAGGAGGCTTCCTAACAGTGAGGACTACTTCATCAAGCCTTCTAAGGACCGCTGCCTTGAGGGCATCCAAACCCCCCACGGCTCCGGAGGGAATGTATATTCTGCAGCGCTTTTTCTCGGCAGTGGCCTTCAAAGCTTGGAAAAGCCCCTGATCCACGAGGGCTCCAACGCTCATGATCATCAGATCCTTTCCTGCATCGAGGATCCTGATTCCATAATCCCTGACAGCTTGTTGGGAAGCCGCTTCCACGACGAGTCTTAAACCCTTGAATTTCAGGAATTCCTCGAAAGATGGAGCGATGAAGGGGCTTTTTCCAAGGCTTTCTCCCAAGGCTTTTGCCTTTTCAATATTCTTATCGAAGATGGCCCTGAGGATGGCATTTCTTACCAAGCCTTCGTCCAGGGCCTTTGCCAGGGTCTCCCCTATGGCTCCGCAGCCTATGATTCCCACGCCGACGACCATCTTAATCCCCAGCCATTACCCGCTTTTTTATGCCCCTCTTTAACCTCCTGTTTCAGGCTCCATTCACGTGGAACCATCGCTTTCTTCGGCAAGATCCAAGTACGTGTAAGCCGGGTTTATACCTGTGGCATTCCTCGTATTGATGGCGAAATCGAACCTCGAATTCGCCTCATGCCATTTGATTCTCGCTCTCGATAGAATAGCCTCTATGGCTCCCTTCAGATCCTTGTATTCCTCGGATGCCTTGTAAGCCCTGAAAGCCTCTTCTAGGTCCTTCTTCCAATCCGCATAGCGCCTCGTCCTGTTCTCGGTTACGATTCTTCTCACAGGTTCAAAACGAGGAATACAATTTTGGACCAAAGAAAGGATAAGGGCTTCATCCTTTTCCTGCGCAGTGTAGGGCATGGCATCGAGGGCTATGATCGAGGCATCCTTCGATTCTTGGAGGAGCCCTGAGGCTTCTTCAGCCTCACGAACAAGGGTGGGAAACCTATGGAGGTCTATGCCCAAGGGAAGGCCGCCAAGGTGGGTATTGGTCCTGAACTCGCTCCTGCTTCTCGTAACCCTCGCTATGCAACAGAGGTACTTGGGCGTGTGGAAGGGCTTCTTGTAGCATAAAATTCTTAGGTCGAAACCCGGTTTTGGCACGTATTCTTGGACAAAAAAACCATCTGGGTTTATGGAACTTGCCCTAGGTTCTTGAATGGCAGCCCAAAGCTCCTCCTTCGAATCGATCTTTAGGACACCTCTCCCCCAGCTTCCATGGGTTGGCTTCAAGACCAAGGGGTAAGAAAGACCCTCCTCGATTTGGCTTAAGACCCTTTCCTTCCAAGAGGAGTCTGGATTCTTAGGGAAGGGTATGAAGACCCACTTAGGAACATCCAAGCCATTTCTCAGCCATATTTTGGCTGTTTCTATCTTGCTCCCGCAGAGGGATTCGACTCCGGAGGGATTTATAACCTGCTTCCCAAAACTTTCCAATATCGAGGCGGCTTGCATAGCCCTCCATCGACTCTCGCATCGGTTGATGGCAACCTGAAACTCCGTTAGATTGGAGCTGAAGGCTTCTGAGGAGGGGGACTTCAAGAATAGGGGTATGAGGTCCACATTCCTTTCCTTCGCTGTGAGGAATAGCTCACCCTCATCAGGGGTCATTCTGTCATAGACAAGGGCAATGCTTGGCATGAGGTCCTGCTCCGGGCTTTCCCTCGCCCAGTATCTCAAGCCCTAGCAATAAGAATAGGGGGATAAGAATATTACGCAGTCCTATGATGAGCAAGCTCTGTGACCTTCTTTCAGCATGCCTGGAATGTCCATGGTTGAAAGTCTTGGGCTTTCAGGCGAAAGGGAAAGGGAAAATGGGAAAGAAAAGGAAGGGGAAAGGGAAAAGAAAAAGGAAAGAGGGAAATGAGATCGTTCTTTATCCTTTATGCCAAGCCTTTCTTAAGGTAAAAAGGAGATGGATGGGCTGTAGGAACGAATCGAGTTTTTAAGCCGAAAGCCTACGACCCATGGAGCTTTCCTCTGGCATGGCTCTATAAAGCTCCAGGGCCTCCTTCTTCTTTTCCTTTGTCACCCTTACGGCAACCAAGCCCCTTCCCGGCTGCCCATAGAGGACGAGGCTACCGAAAGGGGCTAAGATGACTGCCGGAAGGACCAAGAGGTCTTCCTCGCCCTCAACCATGATCCTCTTAGGACTGGGGCTGCGAAGGGCATTTTGGATTGCGTGAAAGGCTTCAGCCCTCAACCGGCCAGGGGGGTTAGAAACCCTGAGGACCTCGACAGCCTCTAGGCCTCCAAGGTCCAAGGACTTTATCCTTTCCCTCATCACCCTATCGTCAGTAATGTAAAGATCGACGTTAATCCCTGCATCCTTCAAAGACCTTGAGACCACATCACCAACGGCAATAATCCTTGAAGCCTTTTCTTCGGCTATGAGCTTCTTAAGGATAGGAATGGCAACCTCCGGGGCACCTGGGATCAGGAGACCGAAGGGCTCCTTGAACCTTGGCATAAGTTCTGAGGTCAGAACCTTTTGCTTTTCAGGATCCATCCTAGCCAGGTCTTCTACCCATTGTTCGGCATCGAGGGGGCTTAGCCTCCCATTCTGATTTCCTTTCAGATTTTTTTGCCCTCTTGAGGCTTTCTTATGGTTAGGGTTGTCGGAGCCCAGGTACAGACACCCCTCATCGCCATAGGCTTCGATCCCTTTTAAGCTTAGGATCAGCCCTGATGAGGGTAATTGCTCAGAAAAGCCCTTGGAAGCAAGGAAGGGGCTGTGCAAGAATCGAAGGGTAGGAAAGAAAAGGGAAAAGAATAGGGAAAGGAAGGGAAAGGAAAAGGAGAAAGAAAAGGAGAAAGAGAAAAACCCATATTAGGGGGCGTTTCTCCATAATTGGGGATAAACCATGAGCAAGCCAGTAGATGCGGGTTCCTTGAAGGTGGGCATGACCATCCTCATCGACGGGGAGCCCTCCAGGATCATCGAGGCCGAAAAGTCCAAGCCAGGGAAAGCGGGCTAAGCTTCCCTTACCGCCCCGAAGCATGGATCCGCCAAGGTTCGGATCGTGGCTGTTGGACTTTTCGACGGTGCCAAAAGGAGCTTCGTCGGCCCCGCCGATGCAAGGGTTGAGATACCCATTATCGATAAGCGTGTAGGCCAGGTAATCGCCATAACGGGAGGAAGCGTTCAGCTGATGGATATGGAGACCTACGAGGTTTTTGAAGTTCCCCTTCCGCAAGAGGAGGAGATCAGAAAGAGGCTTGAACCATCCATCGAGGTTGAGTACTGGCGGTCCATGGGAAAGAGTAAGGTGGTCAGGGTTCGCGGGACACCCACTAAAGCTTAAGTTTAAGTAATAAAAACAAAAAGAAGGAAGGGTGGGCCGGTAGCTCAGCTTGGTGGAGCGTTCGGCTGATAAGCCCTAAGCTTTTCAATCCCGGAGACCGAATCCCTCAGGGCGGGAACGGTCGAGAGTTCAAATCTCTCCCGGCCCACCAGTTCAGGAGTATAATTTAAATACCACAGTTTCCTTTTTTAGACCGGGGTCTCCTTGAGCGGCGAGCGCGCATCCTGGGAGGTCAGCCTCAAGGTCGAGGGCTGGAGGAGCGGCTATGAGAGCGTCGATAGGCTCCTGAGGCATCTGGCCAGGAAGAGCAGGAGCGAAGGTTCAAGGGCTACGTACCTGAAGACGCTGGCGCAGTTCGTTGCCTTCACGGGTCTTTCGCCCGATGAGCTCGTAGCCCTGAGCAAGGAGGATGTCGAAGCGAAGGTCCAGGCCTTTTGCGATCATGCGAGGGCTCCGAGGACGGCCAACAGGAAGATGGAGGAGCTCAAGACCTTCTTCCTGTGCAACGGTTTCAGGGTTGGAGGAAGGTGCAACCTCGTCCTGGAGAGGCGATATGTGGCTTCGAGGGAAAGAGGCAGGCCCGAGTACATCCCCACGGACGAGGAGATATACAGGATCTGCAACGAGGCGGGGCTGAACCTGAAGTGGAGGGCCTTCTTCATGGCTCTTTACACGACAGGCCTGAGGAACTCGACCCTAAGGGCCCTTAGGTATGGGGACATAAAGGAAGAGCTGGAGGGCGGGATCGTCCCCCTCCTCGTAAGGGTCCATCCCGATATGAAGAAGGTCGTTCCGGAAGCCTGCAAGGGAAGGATACCTTACTTCGTCTTCATGCCTAAGGAGACCGTAGAAGCCCTGAAGGCATACCTTTCGGAGAGGGAATCGAGGCTCGGGAAGCTTAAGGAGGACCAGGTCCTCCTATGCTCGGATGACAGGAGGCTTCCGGCGGAGCTCAGGCCCTATACGCCCCTGGACATGACGGCGCCCGAGAGGATGCTCAGGAGGGCTGCGAAGATAGCGGGTCTACGGGACTGGATGCATATAACGCCCCACAGCCTCAGGAAGGCCTTCGAAAGGGCCGTCAGGAACTCGGGGCTCGACCCCAAGGACCAGGAGTTCTTCATGGGGCATATCCTTCCTGGAAGCCAGGATGCCTACTACGATAAGACGAAGGTAGAGGAGATGAGGCAGAAGTATGCAAGGATAGAGTTCTTCCCGTATCGGAAGGCTCCGGTACAGGAGCTGAGGAAGAGGCAGGTCTTGGACATGGTAAGGCTCCTGGGCTTCCCTGAGGAAAGGATCAGGATGGTCGAGGAAGCCCTAGCCAGGCATGAGACGGTCGATGAGGCCCTGGAGGAGATAAGGGAGCTGGGCCTTGGGGGCTACGGGACGAGGGATGGATCCAAGGACCCTAAGAAGATCGTGGAGGAGCGAGAGCTTGAGGGCTACCTGGCGGAGGGATGGGACGTCCAGGCGATCCTTCCGAGCGGGAGGATCCTAGTTAGGAGGGTTTTGAGCTAAGTAAGATGCGCGGATATCCACCCAAAAATTTATTCCTTTGGGATTTGTTAAATCGAAAGATATGGTATCTACGCAAGCCTATGGAAGTACTACGTTCTTTGGATAATCCTTGCCAGCGGCCGTGTGAAGGATTATCTCAACGCTTTGACCGGCTTTGAAGGTAGGCGATGGCAGGAAAAGCTTGAGCGATGCAGTACTTTCCATCCGTACCTGATTGTTAACGTAATCGAGCTGCAGCTTGGCTCCTGTTGCATCGTATGCCTTTACTCTCGTATAATCCTGGGCAGGCTTTCCATTGATGAGAATGAGATTGATCGTAGCATCCGTCGTTCCTGTATTCTTGACAGCCAATGAGACATTGTATCCTGATTCGGGTTTCCTTGCTGTGCTTGCGTATGCAGATACGACCTCCAGCTTCTCGAAGGATCTTTAGAGGCTTGAAGCTCTTCCACCTGATCCCTTAAGCTCGCTATCTCCGCCCTCAAATCCTCGACTTCCGTTGTCAGGTCTAGGATCTGGGCTTTGACCTCGCCCACTAGGATGCGTGTTCCGAAGCCGGTAGAGTCTATGGCGGCGATGATGGGCTACTTTACGGGCGATTCCTCAGCCTTAGAGGCTTCTGAAAGCTCCGATTCGATGGCTTCTATGGGCTTGGGAGGGGGCGTCGTAGCGAGCGTATAGCCTATCCATGCAAGGATGGCTAAAATGCCTCCTACGGCTACGAAGCCCGTAAGCCTGAGGACCACAGCCCATAGATCCGTGAAGAAGACGAGCCATGCATAGGCTACGATGCCTATAACTGAAACCGCCAGGATGAGGGCCCCGATCGCCTGATCCTTGCTCAAGGCTCTTAACCTTCCTTCACCTTCTTTTCCTTCCCTCTTTTACTTTCCCATTTCTTCCTTTTCAGCGTGGCGCCAATATTCTAAGTCCAAATAAATCCTCGCAATCCCTTTTCTCTTCGCTACCTCTTTCGCACATTTTTGAATAGCTTCATTATCCTTCGGTTTTAGATCCCTGATCGAAATATGGCGGGGCAAACGCTTGCAGGCATCAAGATCAGCACCATCCTCCTTCAATCCCCTCATTACGTTACTATCTGGGGGCAATTCTAGAAAATCTTCAAGCCTTTCAAGCTTATACTTCCTTGTCAAAAATCTGTCATAAAAAGCATTCTCTAGGAAAACGTTGATCGCCTTTCGAGCCGCACCCCAGTTCTCCGTAGCACCTGGCGGAAACCGTTTCATGAGCTCCTCAGTATGCCTTTCTAACAGTTCCTTGAATCGGTCCTCTGAGCGTTCTTAAATTCGGCTAGGTTCAAATCAGCCAAGTATTTCCGAGCTGCTTTTACGATGCCACAAGCCCCTTGGCCTCTTAGAGTTGAGGGCCCTATCGATATCATCGCTACTCGTTCCTGGAATTTTTTGATGAGCGAATTCTGCTCGGTCATAGCATCACTAAGCCTTAAGTCCTCGATCAATATAAAAGGCTAATTCATTCAAATTCTTATTTTTGTGGGAGGCATCCGAGGCTTCCCTATATGGCGAAACCTTCATGCGAGGGGAAAGCCCGTGAAGGCTGAACTGCAGCGCAGCAATGCCCAACGAGCCGCATGTTCTAGTTGCAGGAGCAACAGACCCTTCTAACGAGAGTATTATTGGCTTTAGGTTAGGATTTGCCAAATAATGGAGCTTTACCCTCAGTGCCATAGTTACAGGAAGATTAATGAACAAATCAGGTTCTCCCTTGGAAAAATAAGCGAATTTGTTCAAAATGTCAGATCCGACATTCGTAAGGACATACCAAAGCCAAGGGACGTCTGGCTCTACGCCTAGAGACTTATCCCGAAGTTGGATTCTTCGAAGCTGAGGCAGAAAGGCGAGGACACGGATTGAAAGGGATCTTAGTGACTTCCTATATAAGGCTCTGATTTCGATGTCAGCCATAAGGTTTGAAATTTTTGGAAAAGAGTCCAAAAAATCGTAAGAATACAGAAAAAAGGAATTGCCATTCTATAAATCCTTGTATTTTATTCAATGGCTATTCTGCTTGCCTCTTTTAAGGTTTTCAGGAATAGCTTCGGCTTTTCTGTGTGAACTATTTTTATACGTTTTTTGGGTTTAATTTTTTCAAGGATGGTTTTAAGTTGATACTGATAATAATGTCCTGATGCTCTTATTCTATACGATTCTATTCCCATCATTGAGAACCAGTTGGCAAGGACTGAATACTCTGAGCCCTCTTCAATTTGAGGTTCAGGCTCCGAAATTATGGCTAAGCAATCTTTTGAAAGGTTATCTGTTAAGTTAAGATCTTTTATTAAGTCTATGATTTCCTTATAAGAGACTAGGATTAGCGTTTTTTCTTTTACGTTTTCGATGGATGTTTTTTGGAAAGGGCTAGGATAATCCACATATTCGTTTATGGCTTGTGGCTTTAAAGGTAATTTTGGGATTTTTTCTAATAGTTTCGCCAGGGGAGCCGATGCTATTGCAACTTGCATTTTCATTTCTTCAGCCATCGAGGCTAGCATATAGGCATATTCAACATCAAGAGAGTGTAAAGTGACGAGGAGTTGTCTTCTGTTCTTTGCGAGCTTTTCTATTATTTTTGTTGCTTCTTTTGGGGTTATTGGGATTCTATCCGACCCTATGTTAGTCCCTTCGATTATTAAGGTATCTATTTTTATGTCCCTGTTATCCTCCATAAAGGTGATTAGATCATCCCCTTGGTTAAGCTCTCGGAATATGCTTTGACCTAAAAAACTCTCAATTCTAAAGTCTCCGGTGTAAAGTACAGTTTCATTTTTTCCGTAATATATGAAGGCATATGAGGGGTATGCGCTGTGAGAGACAGGTAATGCCATGATATTGTTTTCGTCATTTTCAAGAGGTTTTAACTCCTCTATTTCCACATAGTATTTTCTTGGAATCAGAGAAAGCCATGTTGGCGATGTGCCCCATTTTTCTTCCATGTCTTCGTAGACTGCCATGCTGGGAAGGCTTACCTTTGTCTCTTGGGGGATGTTTGACAGGGCACCTAAATGGTCTAAATGCATGTGGGAAATGTAGATTCCATTCGCTCCGTCATACCATTCTGGTTTGGGAAGAGCGCCGATATTTCTGAGCTCAGCTACGCCCCTTGGCACGATGAACCCGGAATAAAACCTGCTCATAAGGTCGAATCTAATTCCTTGATCAAAAATGATCGTTCTATCTCCATCTTCTATCCTGATGAAGTTGCCTCCGATGCTTGCTGAACCGTTGAGAATTTTTATCTCTACCATTTATGTTATCCTATGTTTTAGGCCGCAGGATATATCTTTTTTGAATTCTCTCAAAAACTTGTAGGTCCATAGTTTCTAGAGGATTCTGAAATCTCAGCATTTTTGGCTGTCCGCTTTCAACATCATAGACTATGTAGAGCCAATACCTCTCCTTTTCTTTTGCTGCTACCTTCGCCTCGTCCTCAGTAAGTTCTCCATAGATTTCCAAGCCTTTATGTCCTTTCACCTCTATTAGCCTTATTTCGCCCGTATAGGGGTTTATGCTTCTTACATCATAATGTTCTTCTTCAGGCACTAAAAAGGGTATGCGTCCTTCAGCCTTTTCAACAGCCATCACCTTTTCAACGGCTTGCTTTTCTATTTCCTTTTTAACGTCTTCAGGTATATCTACGGGAGGTTTTGATGAAATTTTCACGAAATGCAGATATCCTACTGCATTAGACATGGAAATATCGATGTCTGAGTTTTTAATCCAAACCCTCTCATGGTCCCTAAGCCCATAATTTTCGAGCCGAGATTTGTAGGTATTTGCAATATTTAGAATTTCGGTTATCCCTTTTATTTCATCGATGATGGTGGCATAAATCGAGAAGGGTATTTCTTTTGATTCCGTGTAGAGCCTTTCTGTCCCCAAGCAATTCGTGATGGCTTTGGATAAGATGTTTAGAAGGGAGGATCCTCTGAAAATGTTTCCATGCATCGCATCAAGGCCAATGATATCGGCATATAAAAGGGAACCGTCTCTTCGGTCTTTGATTGAAACCGGTATCAGGCTTATCAAGGCTTCACTATCCCCTTTGGCGACTATGCAGACGGCTTCGTCTGTGCTGCTCTTTTGAGCTAGGTAGGCGTAAAAGGCGTCCAACGTGTTAATGTAAGTTGGCATTTCCGATCCCTTCCAAATTTTAATGGCTTCGCTTTCTTCAACGAGGTGTAGACCTAGTATGGGTGCTGAAGCCTTCAGAAGTCCCTTCAGCACTTCGAAGATTTCTTTATGGTTTTTAAAACCAGTTAATTTTACAGCTTCCTCCACCTCTTTTCTTGTGCGGGGCTTGTATAGAACCCCTTTTGATGATATTTCTTTTTCTATTTCCTGTTTAGCTGCTATGATTGAGCGGACAAGCTCTTGGAGCCCTGCCTCATCCTTTTCCAAATATGTCTTTATTGATTTAGCCTCGGTTACTCTAACAAATTTCTTTTTCCTTTCCTCCTTAGTTAATGCTACAGAAGGGGGAAGGGTCGTTATATCTTTCGCTTCAGCGTAATAGAAGAGCACTTCTTGACCTGTAATGGGTCTTGGTTGGAGCTCCGCCTTTTTAAGGTTAAATAATTTTTCATACATCGAGTTCAAAGCTGCCTTGTCGGCGATATTATCCATGAATAATGTATAGGCTTCTACATCTTTTTTCTGTCCTAGCCTCCAAACCCTGCCAATTCGCTGTTCAAGTTTTATCAGGCTCCATGGGATTTCATAATTGATTACTATATTTGCAACTTGGAGGTTTACTCCCTCAGCGATAACGTCTGTTGCCACAAGGATTCTTGCCTTCGGGTCTTTTTCGAAGGCATTGCGCACTTTGTTAAAAAGCTTTTCGTCCCGTGTCTCCTCTGAGCTTAGGCTTAGTATGCTTTGGCCCCATTCCGGATGTTTTTTCTTCAGATTGTTTACGATGTAGTCAAGTGTATCTTTGTATTCAGTGAATACTATGATTTTTGATGCACTTTCGTTTATTACGTCTTCAAGAAGGGAAATTGTGGCATTAAGTTTTGTGTCTCCTTTCTCCATTATGGATTGAGCCATATCTTTGAGTTCCCTCACTTTTTCCACGTCCATAGAGCTTAGAAGGGATGATGCTCTCTCAAGGAAGTCGTTGAATATTTCCTCAGGATCCTTTTCATATTCTAAGTCTTCGTATCCAACTCCAAGAAAGCTTTCGACGCTCGCCACGAGTTCTTTAGGAAAGTCCTGCTTAACCCTTCTTAGTAGGAGCCTTTGAAGGGTTGTCCAAGCTGAGTATGGGCTCGAAGTTGCCCTTTTAAATATCAAGATTATTAAGAGGGGGATCACCCTCTCGCTTATCATGCCTTTCTCATAGGCAAACTCTATAAGCTTTGTTCTCAGGAAGGTTACGAGTTCCTTTACGAATCCTTTTTCATCCTCCCTTCCTGCTATAAGACCTGCATAAAATTTTGCATCTGTGAAAATTTTCTTTGCTTCATAAATGTTGTTGACATCTTCTTTGGTTCTTCTGAAAAGTATGGAGCCATGCGTAACTTCGTAAAAAAACTTTTGTCAAGGTTCTTCCAGTCTTCAACTAAGTAAGGGTCTAATAGCTTTAAGCGTAGTATGTAATCCTTAGGGTCCCCTCGGTGGGGGGTTGCTGATAAAAATATGACGTTTCTGGATGGTTTGCCTTCAATGAGCATTTTCCCTATTTTCCAGAATCGTTTAGTCTTATAGCCGAACTTGTGAACCTCATCAACGATTATAAGATCCCATTCCACATCCACAATCCTAGAAATCCTTTCCTCCCTTTTGAGTAGATCCATTGAAGCAATATAGTAGCCTTCTTGAAAGCCTTGCATTCTGTAAAATTCAATGTTCTCACTTTCTAAATGTTTGATTTTTGATGTCGGAACCCCCATTCGTATTAGTTCTTTATGCCATTGTAAAACCAAAACTCTTGGGACAACGATCAGAATCCTCTTGGCCCTTCCTGTATTTTCCAGGTATTTTGCTATTGCCAAAGCTGTAATGGTTTTTCCTAGGCCTATTTCATCTCCAATCAATACCCTGATGGGTTTTCTAAGGGCTAGTCTGGCTATCGTTTCACACTGGTGTAGATAATATTGCGGAGGGTTTTCGGTTGATGTTTTTAGATATGGGGAGAATAAAGGATGATAGCTGAATTGATCCAGCACGTTTGTGAGGATGGTTTTTACAGCTTCCCTCAGCTCCATGCCTATTCGCCTATCATCTATCATATTCCAAAAAAGAGTCTAAACGCCTTAATGACGTTTTGAAGCCCTGCTCTTTTCCCGTGCTTCCACCACAATTCTCTGAGGGCTGAAGCCCAATAGTGGGCGTCCCAGCTTGTCATGTCGAATATTCGGTCTTGAAGCTTGTGTAGGCTTTCTGCCTTTTTTAAAGAAGGTCTAACACAGGCGTATATGAGAAGCCTATTGTACTGTTCAAGGTTTGGAAGAAGTATATTGCCATTATTTACTGAAAGCTTGAATTCCTTTGCAAGAAAAAGGAGTTCATCGGGGTTTATTTTTGCCTTCAGATCGATTGAGCTTTTTGATGGCGTTTGGGGAGTTGAGGACCATATGAAGGTTGCCTTGTTCTTAGTTAGTTTAATCTGGTATTTTGTTTGTAATACCTGCTCTTGAGTTATGTTTTTCATTTTTTCATTCCCCTGAGTTTAAAGATTGCCTTTTCAGATAATGGTGTAAACGCAGTTATCTTTGAGCTGTCAAGGGTTATAGGTATCTTTAGTTTGAGCGTACCAATGAATTGTGTCTCTTTGAGTTTTAGTGTCATTTCGATGTCTCTGAGCTTTTGGACAAAATAGTTAGCAAGTTTTGAGTCTACATCTTTGCATGAGAATGTAATATTTTCCTCAAATATTATGATGAATTGCGGAACTGTTGCCTCTTGGTTGAGCTTGGAGATTGTTTCCGTTGCCATCTGCATTGACATTAGATTCTTCGGAGTTATTTGAATCAATTTTGCACCCGCATGCGTTAAATCGAGTTTTTCTGTTTCGATTTCTTCCTCTAGGCTTTCTACCCTAACCGTTATGGCTGATGTTGATTCTGTTCCATCTTCGCCTATGGCTTTAATTCTGAAAGCGTGTTCGCCTATCTCTTCCAATATGCCCAAGTCCCACGCTACTTCAAATGGTGCTTTGCCCTTATCCGGCGCAACCGACCCCTTTTCGACTTCTATGCTTATGGGAAAATCGTAGGAGTCTATCGGCGTTATCGTCGCCTTCACTTTTGCCGATTCGCCTGTTTTTATTGTGAGGGAGCTTGGTGTTAGGGTTATTATGAAGCCCGTTGCGATCATTCTTTCGTTTTTGAGGATCATTCCTGTTTTCAGTATTTTTTCCCAGTCTTTCTGATGGACAAGATCTTCAAGCCTTAATTTTTTACCTGCAATTTCCACCTCATACGATATTTCGTGCGCTTCTCTTCCTATTTTTCTGATACCGCTTTCCGCCAGAAGGGCGTCTTTTAGGATTGCTGCGGCTATTCTGTAGGGAAGGATTTCCGCCTCATCCTTGATTTTGAAGGGTGTTTCTGCCCCGTTTTGCGGGCCCGTTTGTTTCCAGTACAGTTTCCCTTCCATCATTATTCCGATGTCGAAGGTCTCTACGCCTCTCTTTATGGCTTGTTCGATGGCGTAGCGTGTAGTTAGCGGTGCGGACGTTACCGTGTAAAATGTGTCTAGGATGCTTCTGAATGCGTACCTGCTTGTTCCCTCGGCCAGGTCCCAGTTCTGGTTCATTTTTAGGAATCCAGCCAGGTCTCTGAAGCTTATGTCAGTTCTTAATTTTGGACCTGTCGAGGGGTTTTTCAACCCGGCTTCGACTTGTGGTATGATAGCAGAGGCTGCGGATGTCGCCGTCCATTTTACTTCATCTTTTCCAGCCTCTTTCGCCGGGTAGGCGATCCTGGTCAATGCTGACAGGAGGTGTTCGTTCAGAAGCCTAACATTGTCCTGGATGTAGTCCTTCAGTTTTCTTTCCTGGAGGTTTCTTATGTCTTTGTCCTTGTAGTATTCAGCTAGACTCTCCATGACTTCTCCTGCTGATTTTATTTTGGCAGCGAAGGCGAGCAAATTTTTGAAGGCAGCTTGCTGTTGGAGGCATGCTACGACTACTGTGTTCCTGTAGGTTCTTCGACCTTCTTTCCCCCTCATAAGGATTATGTTTCTAACTTCTTCCTCGTTTATCTCTGGTTTTATGAGAACTATGAGTCTGGGTTGCGGCTCATCATCTATTGCAATTTCTTCCAATATATCCCCGTAGCCTATCACTTCAGTATTTTTCTCTTCAAAGATTTCTCCCCGTTCTTCTATGCCCCTTCTCTCTTTTCTTATCAGTATTTTTTTGGCACATTCCGTAATGGCTCTATATAGTTCCAGTCTTGGTTCCTGAAGTTTTTCAGCGGCCTTCTTTTCCACGTATTCTATTACTGATGGGTAGGGCGTAAACCAGTAGCGCCCGCTTTCTGATGTGAAGTGAGGTAGTCGGCTTACCATCTCTGCCAGGGTATCTTTGATGTCTAGGGGCGTCACATTTTCTGCTGTGAAGGCTTCTGGTTCGTAGACCATCAGGGCTATTTCTTTTGTGTCCGGGAAAACTTTTAGGGGTTCTTTGAAGGTTTCGTATGTGTAGGTTTTTAGGAAGACTACGGTGGCGATTTTGTAGGACAGCTCGGTTTTTGAGCATTCTATCACTGAGCCTAGGCGTCCTTCCTCTGAGACTATGTCTCTGGAGACGACATCCCTAAACTCGCTGTGGCTTTCCGTGAGGATTCTTGTCCTTATGTCGTTGTCTTTTAGGTCCATGTGCCATGGCATTATAAAGCTTGCCTCTTTTTTGAAGCGTAGAATCCGCCTGACGACTTTCCTCGTTATCCTTATGGCATCCCTTGTTTTTTGTAGATCCCTGTTTCTCGTTACAAATTCTTGGAGGACTTCAATGTATTTTGGATGGAATGGATATGTGTCTTTTGCAGTGGCTATTCTTCCTGTTTCCGTAGCGTATTGCCAGTCTGATTCTACTCCGAAAAGTTCTGGGAGTTCATGGTATTTTTTATACAGTTCGTCCTTGGCTTTCCATGCCTCATTTTCTGGGATTTTTTTGAATATTCTTTTTTGTAGGACCTTTGCTACGTCGTCCGGCGAAACAGGGATGACGGTTTTTGTCGATTCCCTGCTTAGGTTTCTTAGGACTTTGCTAGCATAGCCTACAAAAATTTCTTCTTCCAACAGTTTCCTCTGTCCTCCAACCTTTCTGTATTCGGCTTGAACTGAGGCTACTAGCGCTGTCTTAGGCGTGTCTTCTATGGCTCTTGAGAGGTAGTCTAGGAATAGGAGAACCTTTCCTCCGTAGTCTTTTAGGTCGGGGGATTTGTCCATGTTGAAGACGTAGTGGACTATTTCATCCATTAGTATTAGGATGGGTTCTTTTGTTTCGGACAGTATGCTTTTTAGGAGGGTTCTGTCTGGAACTGGAGATTTTTCGCTGTCCAGGTGTTTTACTTTGCCGTAGGCGCCGAGCCTGTAGGCCAGCATTCCCCATATTGTTTTTATTGTGAAGCCTTCAGCCTTGTATGGTTCTTTTGGGTGCGGTATTAGGTCGGCTCGGCTTCCATCCATCACTATTATTGTTGGCTTTCCGGCTTCCGCTATTTTTCCGGCCAATTGTTCGTTTATCTCCTTTAGCGTATCCGGGTTGCTGAAGGCATGGTAGAGGGCTATCTGCGTATGGGTTTTTCCTCCGCCGAAAAGCGAGGTTAGAAGGTATATGATGCCGCCTTTTCCGTTTTTGAGGGTTTCGGCTATGTCTTCTATGAGGTCTTCCATGGATTTTGTTAGGTATGTTCTGTGGAAGAACTCTTTTGGGTTTGAGTATATGGGTTCCTCTTCGCCTTTCAGTATGTCTCCAAGGTCAGGGGCGGCTTTATCGTCTAGCCTTGCGTCATATATGTCTTCCCATACTTCCATCAGACCGTTTTTTATGAGGTTTAATATTCCCATTTAATCACCTTTTGGGAACAGGAGTTTTTGTTCGGGGGATAAGTAGTCCGCCATTCTTTTGCATAAGCTCCATTCGGGGTCTTCTTTCGGAAGGGTTCTTGCTAGGATTTTTGCCAGTGTTAGAGCTTCTTCCACATGAGAGGGGTATGCGGTTTTCAGTTCTTCGGTTTTGCGCCTGAATTCTTCTCTGGAGTATGTTGCCGCGTAATATTCAAGCGTGTGGAGGGCGTCTACGGCACATCTTATTTGCGGGTTTTCTGGGTTTACGCCTCTGACTTCTAGGATTTCGGCGAGTTTTGAGCGTTCGTCAGAAGGCGGCTCTATGAGCGTGTAGGCTTTTGCCTTCGCCACTTCCGCGCCCGGTTCCGCCTCACCTTTGAGAATTCTCCACGATTTCATTGCCATGCTAAGGTCTAGGGATGTCCCTATGGAGAATAGTCTCAAGTCTGTGCTTTCAAGTGTCTTTTTCTTTGCTCCTGGTAGGATGGACTTTATAAGCAGGTAGAACATTGCGTCCGGATGCTTTACGCCTTCTTTTAGTTCAGCTTTTATTGCGAGGGCTTTGGCTAAGCCCAGGTATGTTGCTGGGTAAACGTAGTTGTCTATTAGGGTTTTTGTGTCTATTTTTCCCATCACTTTTATTTCGCGGTATTTTGTGGTTACTGCAAGGGACGCTGCAAGTGTTCCGATGACTAGGTCCCTGCCTATGGCACCCATATCCATTAGTTCTCTGGCTCTGTTGGCTGATTCCTCAACCATTTGATTATAAAGTTCTGAAGCTTCAATCGCCCCCTCGCTTTTCTTTCTCCAAACAACAACTATGCTGGTATCCATTGAAAGCTTTCCCCTCTTAACAACGCTTTGTGCGGATTCGGTGGTGATTGGAAAAGCATTTATGACCCTGAAGCCAGCTGCCTCCCATCCAGCCTCAAGCAAAGCTTTCCAAGCGTCAGGATCTGTATGCGCATAATATGTGACGAGTAAACCATCGTCTTCAAGTTTAGATGCTATTGTGACAAATGAGGCGTTAAGAAGGTTCTGAAAGTGTCTGACGCCGTCCTCATAATCAGCAGTTGCGCCGAGTCTCGGAGGGTTAAGGCTAACCTCGCTTAATGCATACTTTTCCCACTGTGTGGAAACCTCAATCCAGCCGTCGCCAACCTTCTCGAAGGAAGTTTCAGGCAGAAACCTCGGCACAAGACGCCCACCCTCAACATCGCTCAATGCTTTCTTGAGCCAAACATAGTAGAAGTCGCTAAGCTCAGCATAAGGGACATCGTCGTAATAGGGCGGATCAGTAACAATTAAGTTAAACTTCGCATCGTTATTAAGCTTACTGAAAATAGTAGCATCATCGAGCAAAACAGTAACTTTCCTAGAACCATTAGGAACAGCAGAAACAAGATAAGATAAGCCATCGATAATGCTTTCTAAGCTTCTAACCCAAGTGCCAGTAAATGGAGCAAATGGAGAACTATCACACCAACTCCACATCATAGCTACGCCTCTTACTGATAAGCTTTCTTCAAACTTTAGCCAGCCCGAGTTCCATCTGGTGGTTTCGGAATTAAAGTCGGCATACTTACATAATGCTACTGCTAGATATGTTGTTATCGCTTCTGTGTATTCGAACGCCTCTTCTTTACTTAATCCTTCTTTGACCTTTTCCTGTTCTATCTGTTTGCCTGCTTCATGTATCAGCTTGATGAGTTTTATGAGGGTTAAGAGCTGACGCGGATTAAAGAGCTTATACCATTTATCATTACCCCAGTAATATGTCATTACATTGCGTCTATCATAAGAAGGCAATGGTTCTAAAGGAATATCTGGATCGTTTATTTCTAGAAGCCTCTTTACTTCTTCTTTCGCCTTCTCAAGTTTTTCTTGATCTTTTTCTGTGCATGGCTCGAACTCTAGGTTTCCCTTCTTAATCTTGACTCTGACCAGTAGCCTCTGCTTAGCTGAGACCTCACTTATCCATGGCGGCAGTTCCATGCTTGTGCCGTAACCTTTGCCCTTGTTGTAGAGTTCTAGGGCAAACTTTACATAATTTTTCAACCTCTCTTTAACCTCCTTTGGTAAAACTTTTGTTTCAGTGTAGTGCTTTCCCGTCTGCGGGTCTATTTGCAATATCGGCTGGTGACAAAGCAAACAATTAGCGCTCTCCCTTCTAGCTTCAATGTTGCTTTCTGGAACCCTAAACTCTTTCCCGCCAGCTGTTATCTTTAATTCTGAAACTCGCGCCTCTTTAACCGCCTTATCGCCCAGAACTTTATTTAAATCAACAACCCTTATCTTCACCTCATCACCCTCAACTACAGGCTCCATCCAAGCAAGCCTTTCATATCCTTCACCATCCTTAACCCTTGCAAGCCACCAGTTCCCAATAAGCGGGGTCGAACGCCCACAATGGGGACATTTAACTTCCCAAGAACCAATGTAAACAGCCACATCATCCTCATACAACTCCCTAATCATAGGGTCTTCTTTAAGCCGTTCAGTAACCCAACGTCCCCATCTCTCCGCATCCTGGACAAGCCTTTCACCATATTTAGCGGGATACTCCAAAACCGCCTTCAAAAAAACATACGCCACGGGCAGAAGCTCCACAGCCGTAACATCCAAACCAAGACGCAAACCCTCAAGCGGAATAGAGCCAAAACCGGCGAAGGGGTCCAAAAGCTTAACGCCTTCAAAACGGTAGCGGGGCTTAACCCTATGGGGCGCCCCATCAAAAACGATCCTTCCATCCGCCCGCTTACCCTTACGCCTAATACCAATCCCGTAAAGAAACTCGCCAACGCTTGTCTTTTCAGGTAGCAAACAACCGGCAATAATGGCCCTAGCAGAAATCAAAGGCTTCCGAGTCCACCAAAAAACCATCTCCCAATGCGGAGGCCTGCCAGGACCCTTCTCAACAGCAGAAGCCTCACTAATCACACTAAAAGGAAAATGAACAGATTCAATAAAACGCCTTTCCATCTTCAAATAAATACCCGCCATCAATATTTAATGTTATTGCTGTAGCTCGTACCGACGATGCGGCAGATAGACTGGTCAAAGCCTTGGTGATGGCTTTTTAAGCGGAGGGAGATCATCCTGGAAAAGATGGAGATCCCCTTAACTTTACTTAATCCAATTTAACAAAGGAGGGAACGGATGTCCAAGATAGGAAAGAAGGTGAGGTTGAACCCTAAGAATATGGTATATCGAATGGAGGAAGCGGATCGATACCTTACTTCAGATTCACTGCTCTTCGCCCGTCGCATAAAAAGGGGAGTCAAAGCCCTAAGGATCCTGTCTAAGTAGGCTTAATTGAGGGAGGATTTCGCCCAGAATGATTCCTATTTCTTAGCCAGCTTCCTTAGAAGATCTTCATACGACTTCATATTCTCATAGAATTCCCTAACCAAAGTCCACGTATATGCCTTCAGCCTTCCAGATATCCTGTGGAAGGCTCCCCTCATCCATTATGCTTCCTCTAATAGTTCCGTGATGATGCTTATAATATCGTCTACTCTCGGGGCCCAAGCTTCATGTGGTATGCTTGGCCATTTTTCTTTCTTTTCCGGGGTAATGTGATCCTTCATTATTTCCTTCAGTCTACTGTATAATTTATCCCTCCATCGGAGTGTATTTTCATTATCGTTTAACCATCCAAAGTTTATTCCTAGGAAACCATTAGACCACACGGTATATACTGATCTTTGGCTAACCCGTCGAAACTTTGGACTAAAAGACCCTATCACCCGCCCTGTCCCCCAGGATATTTCATCAGCTTTTTCTCTAGAAAAATTGAACAATTTGCGAATGGCTTTGCGTACCTCTTCTGATAACACTTTCTCCTCCATATCTCTGAAGAAGGATTCTTCATCCCATCGTCTCCTTTTTCTGCTTTCCGTGGTTACAACAGGAGGCGAACTCGGAAAGAGTTTTGGTATGACAACTTCAACATTATCCGACTTATATCTCTCCAAGCTTAAACCATAAACATCAAACTCGCACATCTCGTTCAGAAAGTTAATTACTTTCTCCACGTTTTCTTCGATACGATCCATGGCTACTACAAGCCTGAAACCGCCATTCATTACATTTTCTTTTATGTTTTTCAAAACTTCCTCTTCAATACTGGTACCCAACCCTTCTTTCAACTTGGCGATAAAACCATCAGGATTACGTGAGTATTCAGACCATAGGGCTGAAGCGTATTCTATGGCTTGAGCCAAAGCCTTTCTTCTCTCGGAGCTCCTGTAAAGCTTTGTTTCCACGATGTAGATGTAGCCCTCATCATCAATGCCGAGTAAATCGATCGAACCCGAGGACACTCCAAATTCCCTTTTGAGAAAGACAAGTCTAGGAGGCTCTTCTCCTTCTGACACGGGCAGAATAATATCCATGTTTTCTTCAACAAGCTTCCTCAATAGTTGCCGAAAATCTTCCTCATTCTGAAATTCAGCATCATTACATCTAAAAAAGGTCCTGCCATCCTTTGAAACAAAAATCATTTTCCAACCATGGCTAAACCGAGAAGCCGATATTTAAGCTTAGCTTCCACAAGCTTAAAGAAAGTTTGAATGACTTGAAAGAAAATTGGATTAAGGCCAACTTATAACCATGAGCTAAAAATCGTGCGTTCTTTAATCAACTGAGGCGCGCTACATATGTGTAGAGGACCAAACATGAGAATACATGCAGTGAGCCGTATATTCGGTTTGACGTTAAAACACGTCATCAGCTTTCCCTATGACCTACTTGAACCTCTCAACTGAAGAGGCATGAAGATCCTTCTCAGCCTCTCCAACATCATCGCCCAATGGCCTCTACGGAGGCGAGGAGGAAAGGAGGCTATGGATGCCAGTCGAGCCCAATGCCAAAATAATATCCAAAGAAATAGCTTTGGATATTATTTGGTTATGCTTTATCGATTTTCCGGAAGGGGCGTGTTTTGAAAAAGGAATCCCCTCCTGCTCTCCTAAACTCGGCGCCTCAGGAGCTAGGTTGAGGACACAGCCGGAGGACCATCTTTCCTATGGTTGAAAGAACCTGGAGGCTCCCATAGGAACCTCCTAGGTCCCTGTTCAAGGGACCTAAGAGGGGAAATCCTCAAAACTCAAAGGGGAAGGGGGGAGGGGTAGGCAAAAATAGAGCCCCAAATAGCCCTGATATAGGGCTAAAAATAGGCCATATTTTTGGAATTTTGATTATAGATCCTTCTGGAACCCTTCAGCTTTCCATGGATCTTTTTAGTGCCTAGGCGAAAACAGGAAGAAGGCTGGCTTCAGGGAAAAGGGCGAAGATGAAAGGGTCATTTCTTCCCCCTTAAGGTCTCTCAAGACACTGCGAAAGGGCGAAAAGATGAGCCGAGGGGAAGAGGGTTCTTAAATGGGTCCCTTTTTGGGCTTTGACCATCCATCCGAAGTTGGATCCTGAGGATTTCCCTCCATCCATCCATTCTTACCATTTAGCCATTATTGTGCCTATTTGGCGCTCTTATCTAACAATGCATGGAGGCAATGCGCTTCTATGCGTTTCACTTTTTTCCGAATTCAGTTATATTTATAGGCTAAAAACCACAAAAGATGAAAATAAAGGAATGAAGGTGGCTATATGCCAAAGAAGGGTTTTGGGCATCAGGGTAAGGCTGAGGGGCGATTTGGCAGGATGCCTCTGGAAGATGAGGGGAGGAAGGGACTTAGGTGCTGCATGGAGGTCCGGAGGCTCAGGATTCACAGTATTACGATTCGAACTTTTCGGAGAAGGGAACGAAGGCTGGAATGATGAGGGAGGGAAAGGGGATGCTAAGCCGATTAACCAGAGGGCCCTCCAAGGCCATGGAAAAGGAATGCTAGGAGGCTTGGCATTCGAATGTCGAACATGCTGGATGGGGAAAGGATAGGAGAGAGGATTCCATGAAATCTGAATGCCAAAGCAGGGATGAGGGGGGCGAAGAGGAAGGATTAGGAAAAGGGCAGGGGCTTGGGCAGGAGCGGAAGAGAGGAAGGGCAGCGGCGGCCATAGATCAGGAACTCGTGGATGCCCTTATGGCTTCCAAGCTCCTCATAGGAGAAGTCAATCCTATCATCGTCGACTATGATGGAGAAATCCTTTCTGGCGTCCATAGGAAGGCTGCGGGATGGCTCAGGAAGCATTTCGTGGATTCCAGGGAGCTTGCGAAGCGATGGGATGTCCCGCCTGGAATGGCCAAGGAGATCGTAAGGCTCCACATGAACGTCCAGAGGAAGCCCAGCAGGGAAGAGACGAAGGCTATAGTCTTAAAGATGGCAAAATGCCTCGAAGAATCCGGCATGCCTAAGGAAAGGATAGCATCGGAGCTTGAGAAGTACGTTCCCTACAGCCGATGGTACCTTTGGAAGCTCCTTCCCGAGGATTACAAGCGGCCTGAGAAGGTGGAGGCGGGAAGGGCATCCGCATCGGCTTCTGCTGGACTCAGTCCAGCAGGAGGAGGGGCGTTAGAGGCGGAGGCAGAAGCGGAAGCAAAGGCAGAAGCAGGGGCAGAGGTAGAAGCAGAAGCAAAAAAGCCGAAGATCGAAGCCAAAACGCTAGGAGGGAAGGCTCCTGAAACCTGGGAGTTCCGGGAAGCCAGGATGCACCCTCCCGTATCGAGGATGGAGGCCGAGGTTGTATCGGAGCTGATGGCTGAGGGCTATAGCCTTGAAACGGACCGTGAGTTCTGCCTGGAGGCTACAAGGCCCGATGCTTACCATGCGCCCACGAATACGGCGATATACATAGACGGCCCGTCCATAAGGGAAGAGAAGCCGAGGATGAGAGGCTCAGGGAGCTTCTAAGGAAGCGCTACGGATGCCGGGTCCTAGCTTTAAGCTACGACGAATACTCGCAGTCTGCGAAGGAGGAGATCAAGGCGGCCATCAGGGAAGCCCTAGGGAAGGCTAGGTAGGCGATAAAGATAGGATGGGAGGAAGGGTCGTAGAGATCAAGGTAAAGATAACCTTCTTTCGAAGACCCATGGATCCCTCAGCCGTTGAGAAGGTCTACGAAGCCGTCCGATCGATATGGGGAGAGGATGTGCAGGTGAGTGCCAGCCACTTCAGAGTCAGAGAGGCTGTAGAGGAGGCGCCTGGGAAGGCATAGGAAGGAGAAGGAGGTAAGGTAAGGTAAGGTAAGGTAGGACGGGATGGACCAGAATCGAGGGGCAGGTCGCATAACGGGAAGGAGGTTCGGAGCCAAGGTTTCCATAGCCATGGAGCCCGATCTGATAGAAAGGCTGAAGGAGCTGAGCAGTGAAAGGGGCATAAGCATCTCTGGTCTTGTGCGCATGGCGGTTCACAGGTGGCTTGCCTCGGTATCAGCATCTGGATCAGAATCGGGATCGGCTTCTGAGTCGAAGGGGGTATGAATGGAATGGGGATGGAAGGAAAAGGAGAAGGAAAGGCAGAGACAAAGCCAGGGATCGCCCCAACCAGGGCTCCGGGAGAGGCTCGGGTCTGCATCGCCTGCCATAAGCCCGCAAAGCCCAGAGGTCTCCACATGCATCACTGGCGATACGAAAGCCGTGGAAAGCCCATTCTAAGCGGCCCCTACTGCTTTCGCCTGCCACAGGACCGCCAACGCCCTGAAGGTCCTTTCGGATGCCGTTCTCCGGGACGAGGAAGCGTTTCTAAGGATCCTGGAGGACATGCCCCCGGAGCTTTCGGAGGCTTTGTTCCGTGCGATCCTCCGAGCCGGAGCCCTTAGGAGCTTGAAACCTTAGGGATCCTGTATGAGATGCTTCAGTTGCCGCTTCTATGCAGCCTTCCCTTCGGAGGCTCATAAGCTCATCGGTTACTGCCTTAGGGGGCATCCCTTGCCCCCGTTCCCGAGGCCGAGGTTCGCCGATGAGTGCCGGGACTTCCTTCCGAGGCATGAAGCCCTCGCAATCAGAGCCGGGAATCGGAGGAGACGTAAGGGCTGAAGCTGAAAGGAAGAGGAGAAAAAGAAGGGAATGGAATGGAAGGGAAGAGGAGGGGGAAACGCCAGACATGAATCGAAAAGACTTTTTGCCTTTGTGCGTGTATGTGTGTGCGTGCGCCCCAGCCAGCTTCTCATACGAAACCAGAATTCCTTGGAAAAAGGACCTAAAAATGGGCTTCTTTTCATGTAGTTTGATTGCAATCTACATCTTACTATATTATTATATTATTATATTTTGTATGTTCTGTAATCATTCTTTCATTCTACACAGGATTCTCCATGAGATTGAAAGAATGCTTTCATTCTGCACGAAGAATGAAAGAATGCTTTCATTCTACATGCCTGGGGCTGATGCGATGCGATGAGCAAGGTCATAAGCGTAAGGATAAGGGATGTTGAAACCTGGCTCAGGTTCAAGGGCTTCGTAGCCCAAAAGCATGGAAAGCTCCATACGGCCCTGGGCTATGAACTCACAGAAGCCCTCAAACAGTATCTGAAGAATGCGGAGCGCGCACACACATACACATACACACCCGCATCCGAATCCACATCCGCATGCGCATCCGGATGCGCACCCAAGGGCAAGTCCGCGGAAGCCGGCAGCAGGACCTTGAGGAACCTGAGGGAGATAACGAATCGGATCCTCGAGGTGACTGAGAAGGAAATTCCCCAGACGATTGTTGAGAGGATCATAACGGAGGCTGTCGGGGGCGAAGTCAGGACGATTCGGAGGTACGTAACGTCCCTGGCGAACTACGGCATCCTGAAGCCCGTCCGTCGTATGCCGGCCTTCGGCATGAAGGTTCCTAAGTTTATTTTCGAGGTGGATCTGGATGAGGCAAAGAAGCTTATTGGAATTCGTCTCTGAAGGTTATGGATGCAAATATTGCAAAAGAAGGTTTGCGACGGAAAGGGGCCTAAAAATCCACAGGGCTAAGGCCCACTTCTTCTACAAGGATGAGGAGGTTCAGGTGGTCGATGTTGACGGTAGCCATATCCAGCTTAACGTAAAGATGAAGAAATCCCTCTTTCAGGATCTCATGAGGACTGTTGAGAGGTCGGGAGTGGACCTATGCCGCTTCCTCTCGGAGGCTTTCCTAAGGGGGGACATTCTTTTCGACGATGAAGTAAGGAGATATGCCGCTCAGAAGGTCTTGAACAAAATCCAACCTTACCTTCAATCCAAATATAACATGATAGTCTAGCCAACTTTTTTCATATTCATCAGCATCAAGCCTCCTTAAGCGTCTGAATTTTAAAAATTACGGTTTGTGTCTGGGAGCTGTAACCTTAAGCCTTAGGGGAGCCCTATCTTCCACTCACTAGCTACATAGCAACTATGGAAGAAGCAAAAAGTACGCTTTATCAAAATACCCTGCCTGGAGTGAAGTGCATAGGAAAGCTTCTTATATCTTTAAACTCAGAAATGAGTTTTTCAGAACCCCTAAGCACCACTTTTAATTCTTCTCTAGTTATCTTTAATTCTACCTTCTCTTCAATAGGGTCAAAGCCTTCGCCTATAAGCTCAAGAGTAAATCGTATTACAGCGCTCTTCTCTAAATCTACCTTGTAGCATATCCTTGGCTTCAAATCGATCCCGTACTCGTCGGCAAACTTTATAACACAAGATTTTTTCTCTTCGCTTCTATATACGTGTCCTATAATCATTTCTTGTGAATCGCCTGGAGCTATGTTGGTGACATGGCGGTAATGTCTGTTATTCAGTCCAAACCCAGCATCAACCTCGGGTACTGTCCAACAAAGGTAGTTTTTCTCAACTTTAAATGGATATGGACAGAGAAATTCTCTACTATTCTTATCACAAATTGTACAAGTGGAACCATCTTTTGAACAGGGACGCCATTTTTTATCGAAATCAGAATATTCAGCATATACCAGTTGAGTTAAATTTTTATCTTCTATTGTAAGTAGGGGTTTAACATGTCTAGCCGCTGATCTTCCTCTATTTTCTACTATAGCGAATACTCTAATAGATTCTTCGAATCTATGATAATCAATCCTTGATACACATATTTTCGGGCTCTGATAAAGAATTCTAACCACATCGAGGAAATAAATAAAAAACGCTGTAAGAAAGATTGTAGCCAAAGCTTTTTCCCATGGGAAAGTTATTAAGAAGGCTAAAAGAAAGATTAGTGCCGTTGCTCCATATGGCGAGAGGATTATGTTTCTCCATTTCAATTTAGATCAACCTCTCTTGGTTCAGAATTTTTAAAGTCGCTCTTAATCAGGGAATTTGTTGGTGATGACTTAAGCCTTTACTATGAGCTTAAGCCTTTGAAGGCTCGGGAGCTGGCTTGTGGTTCTCTGGAAACGGAAGGGGCTTAAGTATAAGCCAAGGTTATCCTTGGATATTCCCCTGTAGACGGCAAGCCATGGCTTTAGAAGAGATGCCCTGTTCTCGCAATTGCTGACATGTACGTCCCCTCCGGCATACTCGCCCATCGAATGGTTTATCCATTCATGTTCGAAGCCAAGGCTTTGGAGGACCGTGTAGGATAGGATGGAAAGCCATCCGTGCAGATTCTGGAGCTAGGCTGGGCTCCACGTGCCTTGACTTGACTTGACTTGAGGCGATCCTACCGATGGTTTCGCCCTCCGCATCCGTAGATGGAACGTAGTGCTCCCTTTTCTTACGCTCGACAAGAACTATTATGGGAGGCTTATCATCCTTCCAAGAGCCCCTTCCGGGCTTAGCCTTCAAACCCCTACGCCTTGGCTTCCTTCCAAGGCATAGGATCCTCTCATCTCATGGTTTCCCCTCCTTTCCCTTTAAGCCTGCCGTTATGTAGTCTTCATCCATCTCTATGATTCCTGAGAGCTTCCCGGAGCCTCCTTCAGCCTCCCTATACCTATGGATCGCATGCATCACCTTCCTGGCTGAACGATAAGCAATGCCATAGCTGCGCTCAACCTCCCTTGAAGCCTTCAGGATGGATAGGTGGAGGCATCCTAGCAGGTATGCGAAGAAGAGCCATTCTTTCAAAGGTATACGGCTGTAGGCAAAGATGGTTCCAGTCTTATCGTTTCGTTGAACGTACGCCTGCATGCCTTGCATCGATAGCGCTGATACGCATGCCTTTACAAGGCTTATCGGATGACTGCCTCAGACCTGCAGTAAGGACGGCGAACACCTCCGGCCCATCGAACTTCCCTGAGAAGCCTGGCAGCCGATGCCTCACATGAGAAGAGGTTCAGAAGCTCTTCCAGCATAGAATAGGATCAGGCGAGGTGAGAAATCAACCCTATGCCCACCAACAAACTCCCTGATTAAGAGCGAAGGTGGATTCTACGTAGGATACAAGGCGACCTTCTGTACGGATGGAAGATACCTAAGCCTCCTCTACATCGATCCGGCGAACAAGCATGACATAACCATCATAAAGGAGAATAGGGAGGATTTCTCAGGGAGGTTCGGAGGATGCACGGTCCTCCTCGACAAGGGCTATGTTGATGGAATGAAAGGTTCTCAGAAGCCATGAAAGGGGCGTAGATTACATAGCCATAAAAAGGGATAACATGATGAAAAGCGAGGAAGAGAGGGCGTACTACCGAATCCTATCGAGGATAAGGAAACTCATAGAGACGAGGT